>BNJS01003651.1_pt1 | contig 299120 bp, 347 predicted proteins | sample 8540461 | NCBI WGS metagenome assembly BNJS01 (sample SAMD00202454, study PRJDB9452) | human saliva metagenome | isolation source: human saliva | place: Japan
TCAGTTACGTATTGCTATTCTAATGGAGATGGAGCTTTATTTGCACCACCTACCCTTGGCCAGGTTCATCTACCAAAAGCATGGTTTTCAGTAAAAAGTAAGTAGTATTTTTCTGTTTTAATGTAGCAGTTATAGCTACATAATATTTTTTTTCTGTAAAAATACTATTTTATTCAAATAACAAAAACTAAATTAGAATTCTTCTATTTTTGTTAGAATCAATAAAAATATTTTTATTTTTAAAAATAAAAGCATTGTATTTTAATCATTTAAATTTCTTAATATTTACTTTAAAAATAAATATTCTGTTGCTATTTCAGATGTAAATTTGACCGCTAAAAACATTAATTTATGCAAGTTGATTTTTCTTTTCAAGAATATTTGGGCTTTTTGGCTAGGAATTGCTACATATGGGCTGCTAATGATTTTCTTACTTACTACGTGGTACCTTATTGGGTTTTTGAGTTGCTATTGAGCGCTTTAAAGAAAATCGCCAAGCATTGAGAAAACAACAGCAATAATATCTTGCTGAAAAATAAAAATTATATACTTTTTGGTAAAAGAATTATGCAAAAGGTTTTCATATATATACCTAATCTATAATGACAAAGAACCTGAAAATCCTTTAGATTACTAAAAATACCTGTAATACATTGTAAAGATGCTTAAAAGTATCCGCCTTGGTAAAGGTTCTTTACATTCTTTATGATTTATTAAAAACATACACTATCGGAATTATTGAAGAGCACTAACTTACAGAGCTTAGTGCTATTTCATAGCTTTTTGTAGCAATTTTTCCTATTAGTAGTATTAAATCTTATTCCATATATACCTATTGAAAATTTTCAAAATGATTTTTGGACTTTCATTGACAATTTACTCTCCAGGAACTCATGATTTTTTAGAAGACATCTTTTTGATATAGCAAACAAAACGTGCAGGACTACTCTCACAGTATTTATTTTATCTCATATTCCTGACAACCAATGGTATAAATGCTATTTTGGAGGGTTTGATACTCATATCATGCAACAGTTACACGTGGAGTAATAAAACAATATTTCATATCAATGGGAGTTGCTTTTATTACTGATTTTCTATTATTAGATCAGTTATTCTGTGGCTTGCATTTGAGTCATGTTCATAGCTAGATTTTTATGGAAGACGGTTTTTATCATTAGTATTATTAAACAATGCTATTTTTGGTTTTGTAGCTTTTATTTTTCTATTTTATATTATTATGGAACACCTAAGCGTGGTGTAGGCTCTCACCAGGAGCTTTCTTTCACCTCTTATTATTTATCTTAACTACTTATGGTTATGGTATTTATATTGGAAAATTTTGCTCAATATAATCAGTTATATGGTTCTATTGGCGTTTTATTAATTTTCACTTTTACATTTGGCTAAATGCAACTATTATCCTTTTAGGATTTGAGCTAAATGCTTCAGTATTAGACCTACTCTAATGAATGTTCTTTATAGATGTAGCATTACCTTTGCCCTTCGGCAGAATTTCAGCATACCAAATCCATGAAGAAAGCAGCCTTTTACAAATAGGAATGCGTGGTTGTACCTTTTCGGAAAAATCAAAGATTTACACAGCAATAGTTCTTTCGTATTCACCAAGAGAAACCCTTCATACGAAACCAAAGAAATTGAATTCATTTTTAGATGAAAAATATACCAATCACTCAAAAACAATATCTCTTTTATCAATGGGTTAGTCTTTATTATATGAGCACCATTGGTGAAGTTATAAAAATGGGACTTCCTTCTGCTTTTTATTAGAAAGTGAAACTATTATTGAAAACAGAGAAAAATAACAGATATAAAAGTCTCTTACAAATGATGAATTTCTGATTTATGAAGCTACTGAGTAGTGTAAACTCTATCACTGCAAAAAGAAGCTAACAAAATAATTCAGAAGAAAAATGCAATTTCTGTATTAAAAATCTCTTTTAGAGAAAAATATTATACAAATAACTGAAAAATTTACGAAAAATACACGCAAAACCTCAGTATATTCGATTTTCTGAAAATACTCAAAACTTTGATAGCATTAAACTTTTATTGATAGTAATTTATTAAAAACTGAACAACAAAACGACTAATTATTTCTCTATCACCTTCAATCTCTGAAAAAGTGATCATAAAAACCATCAGATTTATTAGAAAAAGCAGAAGTTACAGCTCTGTTTTATTGATTTCTAATGAAATATCTGAAGAGTACTATCATAAAACCGACCGAATTTCATTCCTCAGAAAATATTGAAAAACCTCATTTACTTACTGACACATATATTGCATTAAATGAAATAAAAGAAATATTCAAACATACAATATTACTACACGGAGTTTCTTCATCTGGAAAAACTGAAATTTATATCAAACTAATAGAAGAATATTTAGCAAAAGGCAAAACAAGTTCTTTACCTTTACCAGAAATAGGAATAACTGTACAACTTATCCAAAGGTTAGAGCGTTTTTCGGAAATAAAATGAGTGTTTACCATTCTAAATATTCTACTAACGAGCTTGAGTAGAAATTTGCATAATATACTGAACTAACAAATGAAAAGCCCAACTAATTATAGGTGTAAGGTCCGCCGTTTTTACCTTTTACAAATTTAGGATTGTTATTATTGATGAAGAACATGATATTTTATAAAACAAAATGAAACTCTCCTCGTTTCCAAGCAAGAGATGTTGCAACTTTGTTCTAGCACAGGCAACACAAAGCACAAACACTTTTTGGCTCTGCTACTCCATCACAGAAAGTTTCTATAATACTCAAATCCATAAATATGGATATGTACAACTTGAAGAACGTTTTGGAACTATTCTACCCAGAAATTGAGCTTATAGACTTAAAAAGAGTAAAAGAAAAGAAATGCAAGGACACTCTTCGATACTCATTGACGCTATTGAACAAAACCTTAAACGATAAAACAAATTATTCTCCTGCAAAACCGAAGAGGCTATTCTCCCTTATTTACAATGCAAAACTTGTAATACTATACAACAATGTCCCAATTGATGATGTATCTCTATTTATCATCAAGCGCAATAAACACCACGTTGCCACTATTGTGGATATACTCACCAAAACCTGAAAGTTGTGTGGCTTTGCGGAAGTTCTTTTTAGAAATGAAAGGACTTGGTACTGAACAAGTTGAAGAAGAAAGATTAAAACTTTTCCCTTCTGCACGTATTGATAGAATGGACCAAGATACTACTCGAGGAAAAATATAATTATGAAAAATTATTCACAAACTTGAAACCCAACAAACAGACATCCTAATAGGAACACAAATGTGTTGGCGGCCTGATTTTGATAATGTTACATTAGTAGGAATTATGAATGTAGACCTATTTTTGTATCAACCAGATTTTCGTGCCTTAGAGCGTGGTTATCAATTGCTTACACACACTGGTGGAAGAGCAGTGAAGAAGAAAAGCAACAAGGAAAAGTAATTATACAAACCTATAACCGCACCCAAAAATATTTTATAAGAAGTTGTTAATTATCACTATAATGAAATGATACACAAAACAATTACACGAACGTAAAGATTTTCATTATCCTCCTTTTTATAAAATAATTGTATTACATTCAAAACAAAGAGTTAAATAAAATAAATGAAGCCACTGAGTGGTTTTGCTCAGTCTTTACAACAAGGGCCTTTCATTATCAGAAATAGAAATTTTAGGTCCAGAATTTCCTATTATTTCTGTATAAAAATGAACATATTAAAACATATTTTAATAAAAATCCCTATAAATATTTCTTCCTGATGTAAAAATATATTTTAAGAATTGAACAAAGTCTATTGGGGCATATCGAAATATTTATTTATCTTATAATGTTGATATTTACGTTTTACCAATCTGGAAAAATCAAAATTTTAGTTGAATATATTTTCGGTTTTTGTTCCTCTATATTTTAATTGATTAATATTTAAATTAGAAAACTGAAATACCTAATAGCCTCAAACAGATTTTTCTACTTTTTCTTGAAATAAAAAGTTCTTCTACAATACTGATTATCAAGTTTTTATCAGAAATGAAAATAAGGAAAAGTTTTTACTTCGTGTTTGGGTCTTAAAACTATTATATTTAAGTTTTCAAAGTAAGAGTTTTTCCTGATATCCCTTTGTTTTTTCCAATCTTTAGATAATTCTTCACTAATAATTTTTAGTTTTTGCAACATAAAAATTTCACTCTGGAATATCTTCCCTCAAATGTATGCTCCACTCCTACTGACTTAGGTGTATAGAAAGATTTTATGGGGACTATTATGAATACTCATGAGTTATTTGGTAAAATAGAAACCATTATTCCTGAAATGTTCTTGAAGAAAAATCTAAATCTTTGATAACAAACTTTACCTGTGAATATTCCTTTTTGTACATTTTTACAGTGTCCTATTCCATAAAACTTACGAACATCCATTTTCTTAGGAATGATTTCTTTTTGTGTAATTGTTGTTTGTCCATTAGGTTTATTAAAATCACTTGTTATTTTAGCAATAAATTTATTCACAGAAATACCAGCAGAAGCAGTGAGTCCTGTTTTTCGAATATTTTTGCCGAATTTCTTGAGCTATTATTGTAGCCGAAGGATTATATTGATTGTAACATCAAGGTAAGCTTCATCAAGAGATAATGGCTCAACAAGTTCAGTATATTCATCTGACGTATTTGAGAAGAAACCTCATGATATTCTAGCAAAACGAAGAGGAACAAAATTAATTCGGACAAAGTCGTTTGACATAGCTCCACTCATTGCACTACGAATACCATATTTACGAGCCTCATAACTTGCTGTACAGACAACTCCACGAGCTTCACTCCCCGCCAACAGCAATGGGTTTTCTCAAAGAAGGATTGTCATACTGTTCTATGGAAGCATAAAAAGTCATCCATATCTATATGAATTATTTTTCTATTAAACATTAGTTTGAGCTACAAAAACAGTTTTTTCTTAGTATTTTCTTTAACAAAGATAAATATTTGATAAAAAGTGGCAAGTTACATAATTTTCACATATGAAATCAATATAAATATTTTTACTATAAATAGAAATTTTTATTCAAAACATAAAATAAATCTACCTGAAAATATCAAACTATTAACAATAAACCCCTAAAAATGAATTTATCTTTTGCGCGCGCTAATATAATGTTACGAAAATTATTCCGTTAGCCATTGAGGCTTGGCATTGGGTCTCATAGAATTTATTTTGATGACTTCTGCGTAATATAGGCAGTAGGTGTCTCTCTCTGACGCTCAAACAGGACATTTTTATAGCAGCTTATGCCTTAGGTGTTGTTTTTGAGCACCAACATTAGTGGCTTTTGAGTTCAAAATACAATCCTAAAAGAATTTTAATGGATTGATGTTATTATTCACTATTTTCAATGGTATTTCGGCTTTTAATGCCTGATTTATTATTCCTTTTAGTAGCAAGATTTTCTCAGGATTACCTCACGAGCCTGGAGTTGGAGCTATTATTGCTAAATATTTGGCTCTAAAGGAAAAGAAGCAATAGCTATTTCTGTAATGTTTTGAGGGCTAATCTTGCTATATTATTAATGGTTCCGCTGCTTACTGGTAATATGGATACATCACGATTGGCAATGGTATTGTTGTTTCACTAGGGTTAATTACTTTATCCATTTGGTTTTTCTTACTGAATGTTGAAAAGAGAAAGGAAAATTAGGTATTAGAAATTATTACTTTCTTTGGGCAAAATCTGTTTTGGTATTAATCATAACTATTTTTGGTTGTAGTATTATTTGTTTGGTCTAGCTATATACAACCTCTCAATGCTTGAAATATAAACATATTAGTGAAGGAAATACATATTGTTAAGATGGTTGCAGGAGTAGGGAATGGTTGTTGGAAATTTTTGGAGGCTGGCTACAGATAAAATCTGTCCCATACGAGCAAGTATCATTATATTAGCACTAATGGTATTTTATTCTTACAATGGTATTTATCTTTGCTAAAGATACTTCTAATGGCTTTGTTATTAACATTTTTATGTGAATAATGCTATGTCACTAGGTGCTCCCTCTAAATATTATAATGTTCCTGTGCTGCCCCACATTCTCAAATGATGGGAGCTGCATTTATGCAAGCTGCATTCAATACAGCCATCCACAGGGGCATATTTCGTGGAATGCCTTTTAAAATATGGGGTAAATTATCCTTCATCTGGTTGGAGCAGGAATGGCTTTTACAGGATTATTAATTTGTTTATATATGTTCCATATGGAAAATCATTCATATAAACAAAAGCGTGTAATGTAGAATAAGTAAACCTTTTTGTTTAATTATATTGTTTATAATGATAAGTTTCGTGTACCTCTAAAATACAGAGCCAAATTCTATATTTATAAAGCTACGCTACGTGTAAGCCCTATATTAGCATCTTTTCTGCACCATGCGGTTACTGAGAAAATTCTTCCAGGAAGGGGAAAGCGCTAGTATGATAGTATGGTTTGCCTCTATCAATATAATATCTAGCTCCAAGTTCCCCATTGCGGTAATTATATCACTTGTTTTACCTGGATTCACAATCGTTAAAATGAAAGGCAGAACCCTGTTCTCACTGGATTTAGAAACCGTGCTCACTCGCTGTAGCCTTAGATATAGTCATACCATCGGCAGTGTCCACATTCCATACAGAAAACCTTGCACATTTGTTGCCAGCTTTCCTTACGATCGAGAATCGCTACTGTTTGTAATCCTGATACTGTCATAAACCTACTAATTTTCTTACTACAAAGATAAGAAATTATATTTATTTTTAAATATCTCTTTAACTATTATGATTATTTTAAATTTAAAATCACAAATATTCTAATTATTTTGTGTAATTTTATGCAAAAATAGATCTTTTATATTACCTTGATGTAAGAAAGTAGATTTAATTTCTAAAATTAATAATCAAAACAAATTCACTACGTACCAAAATTTTATTCATAAAGCATATAATATCCTTTCAAAATAAACACTTTACTTTACACAGTGATTAATAAAATAACTTCATATGAAATATTTTAAGTTAATTATAGATATTCTTCTCCTGTATAATTTTGCGGAGTAATAGCTTAAGTTCTTCTTTACAGAAGCTGAAACTTCAAGATTTTCAACAAATTGAGAAATTCGTCTGAGGCATAGTCTATTTGTCGGGTGCGAGTCCTTTTCAATGCCTATCAGGGTAATAGGCAGCTCTCTCACGTCTTTAAAATAGTTTGTATAGCTTCAGTTTCTACCACCGCCCAATTTTCTCTTCTAAATCATTTTGTATCAGAATTTAAAATAAGTTTATCAAAACCCGTAAGTATTGATTGTAAAGCAAATGAAGTGGTATGTCCAAAAGGGTACACCTACGTCACGTAAAACAGCACTATCTGTAAGGGTCTCGTTGCAAGCGAGAAATGGGGCAACTTTGTTGAGATGTCTCAAAAATAGCATCGGCAATTCCTAAATTTCCTTCTGTGAATTTCTAAATCACTTAGGACTACCGGCGCGGCATAGCCGAAGAACCTACTTCACCAGCTTTCTTATTTTTGCTTAAAATAATCCATAGGGAAATATAAGCTCCAAATATCTCTCATTTAAGTCAATTAAGATTGTATTTATTCTTTTAAGAAAATCAACATATCGAAAGCAATTATCATAATGTTCTCATTTGAGTAGTCGACAATGGACTGACTGCCTCAAATATTTCTTTTCAACAAAATTTTGTTCCAAACCTTTTCCCAATGAATAGCAGGATAAGCTACTGTGTGCGTTAGACTCTAGTGGCTCCGCCATTTTGCTGCTGAATATGGAATATTTTGTAATTGTTTTAATTGTTTTATTCTAGTAGAAAACGTACTCTGACCTCAAACGAGTTGGAGAAGCAGGCTGCCCGTGAGTACGGAGCCAAAAGAGGAATGGCTTCATTCATTGGCAAAAGCATCCAATTTTTCATATAACCTTATTTAATTCAGGAAGATATACTTGTTCATTGCTCTTTTATAGATAAAGGGAACAGAAGCATGGCTTAATATCCTGAGAGAAGTTAACAAAATGAATAAATTTCCTTTATATTTCTGTAAACCAACGGTCGAATCGTTGCTTTTAAGGGAAATACTCTACTGCCTTTACATCATGGTATAGTAGTCTGTCTCTATTTTCTTGACTTTGATAGCATTTCATCAGAAAATTACTATAAATATCTCTAATTCTTGAAATGTTTATCAAACCTGAAAGTTGTGGTGGAAAGGAATTTCATATAGCAATGAAATATTCAATTTCTACACGCACACGATACTTTATCTGGCTTGTTCTGATGCTGCTTGTAAAGGCAATGTTTTGCCAGCATAACGACCATCATTAGGGAGAAATATGGTGTAAAAGACATAATTAAAATGATTTAAAAGGCAAAAGATAATATTTATAGACTTTCAATTAAATTAATATCTCATTTTAGCCAAAGAACCCGCTTGACTCAACAAATAAAGTTTCACAAGAAATTGTATTTCCTTCCACCTGCACTATCAGAAAGCAGTCTAAGCACCAAAAAGGAGTATTCATGACAGACACGTATTTGAGTAAATAGCTGCTGCTCCATTTCAACAGCAAGAGCATTTGAAATTTTCTTCTATCCAATGTTTCCTTTTCAGGATTACTAATAAACTATCACCACTAACTATGGGAGCAGAATGAAGTTGTTTGTCAGTAAATTTAAGACACTTGTGCCTTGCTATTTCGCTCATTTTTGACTCAGGTAAAAACAGGAGGCCTGCATTTGAGCTAGCAAGTCTCAACTGATAGCCAGAAAGCTGTCACATCAACATCATAATAAGAAACTCTCAGTTGCTAAAATAAGGTCATAAACAGAAGAAGTTTCTAAACCGCCTGCTGTTCCCGTATTGATAACCAAACTCTGAGAGAAAAGTATTGGATTAACACCTGGTGTACCTACTGATGCACTGCACTTTTCCAATACCTGGAGAGAAGAACAATTACTTGGTGATTTTTGTATTTTCCTTCATAGAAAGAAAATTTGATATTTTAGTTTCTTTAATATTTATCAAATGTTCTTAAGCTAACTGAATTCTCAATATCCATTGCTCCAATAATTCTATTTTCATTATGGTAATATTTTTATTTTGCTTTTGCATCTATAAAATGGTAACAGGACCATCATTTGTAAGATTAATTTTCATATCAGGCTCCAAAACACCTGTTTCTTATCTTATTTGGGTATACAATTTTCCATTTAAGAATGAATTTACAAATAGGAATAGAAAGGTCTGGCTTAGAAGCTCGTATATAAGAAGGTCTATTTTTAGAAGCATATAATGTAAATTGGCTGGCAATTAGTATTTCTCCTTGAATATCTTCATGGAAAGACCCATATCTGATAATCAATAAGATACGCATTTTTGTGAATTTTATTTGCCAACCATTCTATATCTTCTAGAAAACAGTATCTTCTATTCCTAAAAAGAATAAAAAAGTCCTTTTTGTATTTCTGAATGAATTTTTGGTCAATAGAATATTTGTTTTTGTGAAACACGTTGTATAATGGCTCGCATATGTATTTTTTATTAAATAATTGATTTTTATTATTTTATATTAAAAAAAGTGTTCCTCCTTGCATTATTTCACTCATAAAGACAGTTTTCTATTCAAAGGTTTTTTGGGTTGGTCGTAACAGAGGATATTTAGATATTTGTATTTTACAGTCATAGTTGCGCATATTTCCATTTTCAAGATGTACAATTACTTTTTCAAAAAGAGGCTCCCCCAAATAAAAATTTTCCATCGGCAGGATTTATAGGATAAAAACCCAAAGTAATCAATACATGCCACCAAGAAGACATTTGCCCACAATCTTCATTTCCAATAACGTCCATCAGGAGCGGTACTGTGTTTCAATTTGTTTTACATGTTGTTGCTTACTTGGTTGAGAAGCAAAATTATAAATACATGGTGGCTTGGTTCGTTGCCGTGCACATATTGTCCTATCATCCTGGTACTGGAAAATAGGCAATTTTTCATCAACAGTAGATGTTAGAGAGAACATAGAATCTAGTTTTGTTCAAAAGCTTTGCCATTCATTTTTTTTCATATGCTTGTATGTTTTGAGGTACAAAAATCGATAATGCCATGTTACTTTCACAAAAATAAGGAGTATAATCTTTGGATTAAAAGTCTTTATAAAATTTCTTCACTATTTTTAGACGGAAACATAGTTTTATCATCAACAAATTACGCCAATTGAACGATTTTTAAAATGGTTTTATCTTCATTTTTCCCAAAGCATTACAATCAGCTATACACCAATCATCGCGGCATATTCCGTTTTGTAAACAGACCAATTCTCCCCAGATTTATCAAAATCATATGAATATAAACTATTTTTTATATAAATCTATTTCTTTCATCGACCATTGCACTATTTTTGGCGTTTCCTCATACAAAGAAACATCCATTGGTATTCCCTTTAAAGTAAGACTACAATAATCGAACAGCAAAATCTATCATCATATTTGTTTCACTGCCTTGCATACCATAGAAGAGTTCTGTTTGTTTATAATACCCAAGAAACTTAATAAAAATCTTCCTGTAGTTTTGGGATGTAAAGGCATAAAGGATGAGCAGCATCAAGCGGTCCTGTGCGAAAAAAGTATCATATCTATTATTGACCACATCACTAAATAAGTTAGGGAGCAACATGATTGATATAACATTGTATAAAATATTGTTTTTTCTTGATTTGTCTCTCCTTTATCACCTGCAATTTTGTAATTGATTTTGCCAAAGTTTTTGGGCATTTTCTTTATACTCTTTTGAAAATAAAGTGTTTGGCTTTGCATATTCTGATAAGCTTCTTCTATACCATTTGGAGAAAGTGTCAGCTTTTATTATAATTTTTCATTATTCAGTTTTGTAATGAAGTATGTTTAGAATTATTATTTTCTACAGTTTCTTCCGTAAGAAATGATTATCGTGTTATTTTGAAAGTTGAATAACAGCAAATTTTTGGCTTTGCCCAAATGTTGAAAAGCGGAAACCTCTATCGTAGTATTATTCTTTACTTTTTATATAAGTTTGACAGGTTTATCCCCAATTAATAGAATAGCTTAAACTATGGTTATCTGAGATATTATTCTCTGGGAAGGTATACTGTTGTATTCCAACACGAGGAGTTGTGGTTAGTCTGCTTTATTCCATAACTAGCAAATTCACTGCATAATAGCCTGCTGTTGTTGTTTCGTGTTTATGACTAAAATATGAAAAAGTTATTTTAATATTTTCTTTAATTTTTATCAAAACACTATTAGTAGGCATTATCAATATCATAAAGGTCACCAGCACCTGTACTGAAAGATGAGTATGAGAAAAACCTGTAATGATACTCAACAGAAGGTGTACCCCGAAATTTCGTCCCATCCAGGTATACCAATATCTGCTGTTGTACCATACCAAAGGGAGCCACTGTGGTAAGTATTTCCGTAACCATCGTACCAATGGGGTAGTCATAAATGAAGTTAAATTCCTTCTGAGATTATTGTTTTTATCTTCCTTTACAAGAGTAATAATAACGATAAATAATTATGATTTTTGCTAAGTATTACAAAAGTAATTTATTGTAAATATGGTACCATGCTCATTTAAAATTCTTCTTAACTTCTCTACTTCTATTTCCTTTGGCATAAATAATTTTAGTATTTCAGGATTTTTATTAGTCAGCCATAAATGTTTCACTTGATTGGGTAACGAAAGTAAATTATTCTGTTCTACTAGTTTTAGTCTGCTTTGCTACTGCTTTACCAGAATCGATTATTTTCATTATTTTTAGGTAATATTTTTATTTGCTCTAAAGATAAGGATAGTGAGTGCAACCCAATACCAAATAATTAATATTTTTAACCATTGGTATAAGATATTTTCAATAAAGGTACATTTGTGATGAATTATGTGTTCGCCTGTTTCTATAAGTCTCCACTAACTCTCTCCTATTTGCTCAACAATAGTTATCCCAGATTGAATAAAAATTTGACTTGTTTTTGCAAAAAGTTCAATGAGTTAGTTCCTTTTGTTGCCAATACTCCCATAATTTTTGTTTCACTATTAAGGCTTGCAGGTTTTATAGCAGGTTCTATTCCTATAAAAGGTATTTTATAAGTATTTCTAAGGTGAGAAATATACTGTAGTGGCTGTAATACAAGCTACAAACAATTATTTTATAATTATTTTTCAAGAAGAAACTCGTATTTTCTCACAAAGTGAAATAATTTTATCCTTATCTTAATTCCGTAAGGAGCATAGCACTATCTGCTATGGAAAATAGTATTTTCATAAGGCAAAGTATTGCAATACTTCTCTCCAAAATGCTTGTTGTTCCACCAATTCCTGAGTCAACAACCTATCATATTATAAGATTAAAAAGCGCCTCTATTAAAGAAGCAATTCTTCAACAATTTAATTTTTTAAACATTATGACTAAAACCTAATTCTTTTTTAACATTGCTATAGTTGTCTTCACCATCAGCCACAATAACCCCAGATCCTGTGTAGAATCAAGAACATATTGTACCTTTAGTTTTAGCAACTTTTTCTACTGCTTTTTTTTGTTTTTTCCATTATAGGAGCAATATACTTTCTTTTCTTTGCAAATCTTTCAGCAGCAGTTTGTTGAGCTTGACGAATATTATTTTGCATAGTTTCAAGAGTTCTGCTTTCTTTTCAAGCTCTGCTTGTTGAGTTTTCACTGAGCTTCGGTAAGTGCATTGATTTTTGAAAGCTCTGCCCTTTTGTTTGATACTCTTTTGAAAGAAGCTTCCCAAATCATTTCTATAATTTGTTCATTCTTGTAATTGAGTCTGTGCAGACTTCATTTCAGGCATTTCATTGAGTAGTTTTGAGAGTCAATATGCGCTACTCTTTACTTTGTGCCATTACTGAACCACTCATAAGAGCAGCTACTATTACCCAATTTCTACTATGTTTTTTAATTATCGTTCATTGTATTTATAATTAATTTAATTTATTTCGATTGTTTTATCTTTTCTTTTGTTTTTAATTTTTCTCTCGTTCGCTTGTTTTTATTTATTACTTTTCTTTTCTTGTTGTCTTTAAGCCTTTGTTGTGCTGTTGTTGGCTTTTTCTCGTTCCGCTTGTCGCCTATTAAGTCATCAGCTTTTTATTTTTCATGTTTCCTTTTCGTTTTGTTTTTTCATCTTTTAGCTCATAATTATAGTTTTCAAGCACCACTGATTTCCTTATTTCTATCTTCTGCATTATCTTTCTTTTTAATAATCGAAGAACGTTTATTATATCATATTTTTTTTCTGTAAAGACAAAGCTAATATCTTCTTTAGTGAAGAGAATATATTTTTTGGTTCCTATTTCCGGTTCCGGTGGCTAAATATTTATCTGAATAGGTTGAGCTAATTTCAACGTTGTTCAATATAGTCACCCTTTTATTAGTGCTGAACCTTTCTGTTGGTAAGACTCTAGGCTCGTCTGCCATCAATTTCCCCTTCTCGGTCTTTTTAACACTTCGCTGTTAATATGGCTTTTCAGCCTCCAATTTATCTTTTTCTGCTTGTATTTCAGCTTTTGTTTTGCTTCTCACTTCCTTTGCCATTGTATTACTTTTTCATTAAGTTGTTATTGGCTATTTTGTATTCTTCTAACTGAGAGAGGATATAATCCATATCCAAATGTACCGTGTTGACAGCGTACCACCAAAAATAACCAAAAGCGCAAATATATATTCTTGTGTCATAATTTTAACATAGAAAATATCGTGCAAGTTTATAACTTTTTTCTAAAAAACAATTTTATTTTACAAACAACTCTGTTAATTTAAAAAATTAGGTAATTTTATGTATTTTCAAGTATAAATTACTTCTCAAAAAATAACTTTTGATATAGAAAATGTAATATAAACATCGATTGTTGATTATTTTTATAAAATAGTATTGAAAATCAGATAAATATTTTTTTAATAAATAGTGATAATTTTTCAGTAAGAAATAAATAAAATATTTGGATTTTTTCTAGAATCTTGTATATAAAGGAGTGTTTTTTATAAAAACAAATTTATTTTTGACTGTTATCAACAGAAAAAGTTATAACTTAATATCTATATTTCTTTTTATACCACTATTCACTTTTCAGAAATAATCTTTACATTAACCTATTTTATATTCTGAAATAGAAATATTGAACAATAGAAAACTTGTTAATAACCATTGAATAAAAGAAAAAGAAGACATCGTTATTTTCGTATCTTTTTTTGACCAAAACTAACAGTATATTATCATCATCATCTTTTTATTTTTGAATAAATTTTATTTTTATATTTAATTAATTGTTTTGGCAACCTCATTTTTAAAAGATTTAGAAAAATAGTACTTTTGCAATAAAATGATTAAATTTTATAACTGAAATTTGCCTCTATGACAAAAAGAAATAAAATGAAAAGAAAAAATAAGGATTACAGCAAGGATATCCTTGTAATTCTTCAAAAGAATAGTGGAAAAAGTTTTGAAGCAATCGCTGAGGAAGCCAAAAGCTACTTCTACTGAGATGCGTAATGATTTGATTATTTCTTTGGCTAAATGAAAACAATCTCATACAGAAACCACCTTCATAAGCAGTATAAAGCGCTTGCTTTTATTATCACCGCGGAGTAGTGGATATGGCTCAATGGGAATGCTGTTTCTCTGTTTGCGAAGATTTAGAACAGGATGTTTTTATTCCCAACAATTTATTGAATAAAGCCCTTCACGGTGATGTAGTGGAAGTATATGTATCGCCGTGAAAAGCTCTGAAGGAGATTACCCAGATTATAGAACGAAAGCGAACTGCACCTTGTGGGAATCGTTCAGATGCAGATTTCGCTTTCGTAATACCTACTGACTGTGGGATGTATGTCTGAGATATATTTCGTGCCAAAAACGACTGTACTGAGCTGAGGACGGAGATAGTTTTGGTACGAATTACTCACAATGGACATCCCACGCCAATTCTCCTTATGGGGTAGTAGAGAAAGCCCTTGGAAAGCCTGGTGAACACTCATACTGAAATACACGCTCATTTTAGGCTGAATATGGATTGCTCACGAATTTCCAGCAGAGGGTAGAGGCGTATGCTCAGAGCTTAGATACTTCTATCAAGGAAGAAGAAGATTGCCAAAGCGTAGAGATATGCGCGAGGTGCTTGCTGCACCATTATTTGACCCACGTGATGCGAAGGATTTTGACGATGCATCTTTCTTTCCAAAGTGCTTGAGAATGGAAGCTGAGATAGGGAGTGCACATAGCTGATGTCTCACTATGTACACAGCCCAATACGATTTTTGGACGACGAGGCTTTATCAGCACGGAGACCACTTTCGCGTATGTTGGTAGATAGGGTAGTGCCTATGCTCCCCAGTATCGTCCAACTTTGCTTGATTCATTGCGCCCTGAAGTTAGAGAGAGATACACCTTCTCGGCAATCTTTCGGAGAACTCTCTCCGAAGGCAGAAATTCGCAATACTCGCTGGGACGGCCGGTGATCTGCTGCTCCGATGCGCGCTTTGCCTCATGAGGAGGCACAGGTGGTGATTGAGGGCTTTGGGTACCCCTCGCACAGAGACCAACTGGATTTTGTGACGTTATGCCTCAGGAGATTTCCATTCGTCCTGAAGGGAGCTATACTGTTTCTAAAGAGAGATAGTGGAGGCTGTTCTTTCGCTGAGATGCCTTGGCTGAAGAATTCTCCTGTGAGGAAGCGCATGAGGAGCAGGGAGCTATTTCCTTTGATGATAAGGTGAGGTGGAAATTCCTTTTAGATGAAAAATAATAATCCTCGGGAGTATATACTAAGGGGAGGTAAGGAAGCTAACCAAAGCTTATAGAGGAGTTTATGCTATTGGCAGTCGCAAGGTAGCCGAGTATGACCTCTAAGCTCCACATTCGTATACACGTATTCACGATGTCCCCGATGAGGACTCCTACAGATGCAGATCATCTCTCGCTGTGCTACCGCGCCCTGAAACCTCAGGATGAAGCAAATATTTCCCACCTATCAATCACTTGTTGGACGAAGTACACGGCAAGAAGGAACAGAATTTGGTGAGATACTTATGGCGATCCGCTCTACGAGTAAGGCAGCGTATTCTACTCATATTATTGGACATTATGTGGTTTGGCTTTTTGACGATTATATCTCACTTTACTTCGCCTGATTCGCCGCTATCCAGATGTGATGGTACATCGCTTGCGCAACGATGTTAGACAAAGAAGCCTTCGGCAAATGAGGCTGAGTACGAAGAAATGCAAGCATTCGTCCAGATGGAGAACCTGGCTACTTCTGCTGAGAGGGACTTCTATCAAGATATGCAGATTATAGTATGGAGGACTCGCAAGGATCTGTGAAATCTCTTTAGAGTGATTTCAGGAGTAACTAGGTTTGTTATCTATGTAGAAATTATAGAAAATAAGTGTGAGGGGATGATACGTGCTCGTGATATCAAAGACGATTACTATGTAGTGGGCGAGAAAGCCTATGCACTGATAGGAGGGTGAGTAAGCAGCGCCATACCTTGCGACGAGGGTGCGGATGCGATGGCAAAAGAATACCAGACCTTTATCAAGTCGCACTTGGATTTTGAGTTAGTAAATAAATATCTATTCTTAAGAAATCGAGAGAGGCCATCCGAAAAGGACAGCCTCTTTTGAGTACTCTGATGTTATTTTCATCCTATGGATTGCATGTTAGGATCAATATTGGTACGCTCATCAAATACAAAATCTACAGAACCAGCATCATCTTTTTCCACTAATTTCTTGTTTGATGCGTCCCACACTCTTGCATTTGTTGTCGCTCTACATGCTTTTCGGTACATTGCAAAATCTTCTTCAAAGATAAAATATATTGAGTATTTTCAGTATCATTTCCGAGACAAGGTTTCTAGTGTGTGTCCCTCCGAGCTTAATTCCTGCTAGGTCCCCTGAGAGTTTATATAAAGAATTTCCTGCTTTATCTATCCTTTCTCCTACTCCATCGGCAAAAACCACAGTACTTCCTCCGCAAATTTCTCCCTGCTTTGTAGCTGTTTTATTAGCTTCCTACTTCTTCGAGATAGTATTGGCAATAGTATTTCCCAGGATTACACGCTGAAAGAATAAAGCGCACCCACTGCTAAAATAACTCATAATCGTTCTTGTAATTTGCGCATGTGCGAAAAATATCCAATAAATTGTTTGTTTTTGAGTATTTAGAATAATAAATTGATTTATCACAATAATCATTCATTATCAATATTTTGGCATTCAATAAATCAAAACCAATGATAATATATTAATGCGTTTATTAATTTATTATTAAAATAATTTTATAATATTGATTGTCTTGTAGCTTAATTAAGAAAAATGATACAAGATATTATTAGTGCTATTCAACTTTTGGTATAGCTTTCACTATTGGTCCTGTATTCTGGTAGAAACAAGCGTTACTAAAAGGATTTCGATGCTGCTCTCTGATTTTAGAGTTTATTAGGGTGATGCTTTATTTTCTTAGCCTATTGGATGCTACAGCAATCTCTCTGGTTATATAAAATAACTAATCTAATTTATTTATTTTCGGAGGATTAATAATTATATGAGTCTCCTGTCTCATAGTTCAAAACAGGCATTGCAAAGTAGAGTTATTGAAATTAAAGAGAGGGTATTATTTACCTCTTTTCTATAAAGGATTTTTACTGAACATTATTAATGTTGGGTTTTCGCTTGTGGCTTGCTGTCGATGAGTTTTTCTAAACGTGGAGATATTGCTTCAGGTGAGAGTGATGACTTTTTATCATCCATTTTGACTTACCTGTTTATTGGTTGATATTATTAAAATACTCATAGCAAAAGCGATCAGAAACTAAACTCACTCCATGAATATTTACAAAATCACAAGGTATTAATATTTTCTTGGTTATGGTTTTATTTCTGGCTTTTCCAAGGTCCAAGCACTTTAAATTCGGCATTAGAATAAAACGCTCTCACGTGGAACATTTTACTTTTGAGTAGTTTATCAATGGCTAAAAGGCTATAAACTTTATATCCAAATATTTAATAATACACTAAATATAGTGATTATCAAACAATGATAATCACTTTTTATTATTCTTTTCGTTTAACTCTTTGATGATCTCTTTCGTTATGTCTTTATTCCTTCTTTTCCGTAATGTGCCACTTCCTCCGATCATTTGCTCCAAGAATAAAATCATAATTATGTCCCGTATTCTTTTATGGAAAGTTTTACTTTTTAAGTAAAAGTGTCCCATTTTGATTCGGCTTTCTTCTTGTGTTGCGTGCTGTTCTTCGTGTATAGTTGTCGATGAAAGAAATTTGACTCTCTCGCATTAATTCATCTTTGCTTTTCAGCGGTTTTGCTCTGCTTTTCGCAGGAGCTAGATTAGCTTGCGATTCAAAAACTGAACTTTGCTCGAAAACCTCTTGAAATACTGGCCCTTTACCGCCTGCATGTTGTCAATTTTCCTTTTAATAAAGATTCTAAATCTTTTCTCTTGATACTCACTCGCAATCCTTGCTATTATCTCACATAACCAAATTCTTTGTTGTGCAAGCTGTATTAAGTTAAAACAAGTAAACTTCAGTCAGGACTCTCTTCGCAATATTTAATTTAAATTCTTGACAAAGTTACAATTTTCCTATTTGTTGTCTTTTAACAAATTTAATACGATTTTAATAACTCATTTTATACTGACTTTCAGAAATATTTATTTTAATTTCTTTTCTAATTGGATATAAAATTATATTTATATATCAGATGGACTTAAAACAGTCTTTTAAAATCATATAAAATTGAAAGAAAGTATTTGATTATTTTATATTGTATATTATCTCTTTTAGTATGCAAATTAATGAAGAATATTCCCTTGTTCGTATTGGTTGATAAATTGAATGACGCAATCCATTGCAAAAACTCCTTTTAAAGTAACTACTTTTCCTGTTTTATATTTTTCTTGAGAGAAGACTTTGCACATAGAAAGCATCAAAGGCATACTCGGTTTTGTTTCTATAAGATTCGATCCTTTTTCTTCAAAAATCAATTGAATGGTTTCTGAGAAATACCAAACATGTCGAGGAACATCGAATGCTGCCCAAAACTGTTTATATATATTTGAGCATCTTTACTTTTATAATTTTGAGACAGCAATTACTAATATTCCATTATCTGGTCAGGTGATTTTGAGGAAAATAATCTGATTTTCTAAAATCAGGAATATGTTCCTAAAACGTGCCAATCACGTGATGACATCATATTTATCATTGATTTTCTCTTGATTTTCTTCTAACAAAACTCCCTTCTCCCCTGCCTCTGTGCGTGCTTTTCTTTCGGGTTCTATTCCTGTTATTTTCCAACCATTTTCTTTGAGCTATATCTCCAGTTCCTGCTCCTATATCTAAAAATTTTTCCTTTATGTGTGTGCTTTATGTATTAGATCAATCTGAAAGCATATATTTTTACATACTGACATATGTTTTCTATAAAAGTCTTGAATCGGTATGAGAAATATACTCTTCACTTTGGTAATATATTCTCATCTGGTATGAGGTTCAGTTTTATATAATTTGATATTTTCGTTATATCTCAGATAAAACTTCTGTACTAACACTATAATCTGTTGTATTCATTTTCTTTATACGTTCGATGGGAAACATTTCGAAGTAAGTTATCAACAAAATTTTAATATTAATTAAAGAGATTGAATTTCAGAAAAACACTTAAATTTTCAATTATTTTATGATATAAATATGCTATTATCCAAATAATGAATAAAAGAGTATTAAAATCATCAAATGAAAGCTACAAAAACAGAACTCGCTTTATGATAAAGCTTCGAGATAAAGACCTCTATCTCCGCAAAGGCAAAGATAAAAATTAAGTCTTAGAATTTGGGATGCAGTGACATCATTCAGGGGCAGCAATCACTCTATAAAACTTGTTTTGAAAGATAGAGCGTGAACATGTCCAATGAGGCTGATATATAAATAATCTGTTTAGTAGCTTTTCGAAATCACTGTATTATAAAAACGTTATGGGTCCAACTATTTTATAATAATTGACGATCTTTTAAAGTAAATCTACTCTGTCTTATACTCATAGGAATAATGATTTTGAAATTTTGCTATCTCTTCTTTTAATTTTTGCATGTATTTCAGTTTTCTTATTATTAATTGATTTGTCTTGTCGTTCTTGATATACCTGCTTTTCTTGTTCGTGTTTTGCTGCATCTCATTTTCCAAATTCTCTAAATTGAGCCTTTGTAAGAAATTTACTTCGCTTTCAAATTCTGCTCTATGTTCTCAGCAAGCAGTCTTGTCATACTTGCACTCTTCTAAGTTGTATAAAGGGTGTATTACCTTTTAAACACCTGCTCTCCTACTTGTTTAAAGGTAATTAACTCTCTAGCTTCGTCCAATTCATATTACGTATTTCCATCGAAGTTATGAACATATTTTCCGATGTGTGCTGTCTTTTTGACTTTCCATTTCTTTGTATTTACCATCTTTTTCAAGAGGAAGAGTTTTAATAAAATCATCATTAGTTGAGTAAATCTAATTCTTGATAATCAATAGGTTTTACTTCTTCTTCTGTTTCATTAATTATGTAATAGTAGATTAATCTAATCTGCTATCTTTTCTTTTTATACGCACGCAACATGCGAGAACAGCATATAAAGCAATTCTATTTTAGTGAGTTTTTCATCAATATTCTACTAAAGTCGTCAATAGTTTTCACCATCAATGCTTTGCTGTGTGTGTTTGAATATTAGAAACAAGTTCTCGAATAGGTTTTAAAAGTTTCTTTAATACGTTCACACACATAATTTGCTTCAGAAGAAGTAATTCCAGAAACATTAAAATGAGGATGGTTGCTACATTCAATGCCCATTGTGTGTGAAGAATTAAAATGTTCACGTGGAACATTTTTGCAAGTTATGTCAACAATATCAGAATAAAAATTTCGACTGCAGAAGCCTGGCATTTTAATTTTCTTTTAATTTGACCCATATTACTAATCTCAACTATAGAAAATCAAAAATAGACTTTAAATCGTATTAAATTGAGCAAATTAATATTTTTCGATAAATAGACGGTAATGTGCTTTATCTTCATCACTTAGAGTTTTTGTTTCTTCTTAACATATCCCGTCTCACTAGCTATATAAGATTCTTCTATTAAGAATCTTTCTTTCACCCATTATACCTCCCAACTGAAATTATCTGTCATACTTTGGAAGAAAGCACTCTAAAAATATTCGCATAGACACCTAGAAGTGTAGGCCTGTATTCAATCAGTGTGATTGATAGCTACTGCTTTTGAATGGTCTCCCATTAATAAAACCGCAAAGTGTAATCCACTGTCTTCAAAATGTCGTGGTTTTGCTTAACTCCATAAAATTTGTAGTATTACAGTGTATTTTAAATTAGTAAAATTTGTATCTGCCTACCTATTTGCACCGATGCTCCTATTACAGAATTGCTACCATCATGAGCTTTGTTTGAGTGCCACAAAACAATGAGATTATTCACCTCTCCTCCTATTTTTACAATGAGGGTCCGATAGCTGTGAGATCCATATATTTTTGTTCTATATTGAATATAGAATGTTCTCCAAGAGCACAGCACCATCGCAAATGGCAGCCTTCCATCACTTCAGCATCGCGTCCCATATATATTTTCCTTTGCTGGCATTCAGTGTACAATATTCAATAATCGCTCCTTCTTCAAAGAGCTGTGTTCGGTTTCCTCATATTCCATTTGTTTTTGATATGGTCGTGATCCTGGTAATAAAGTTCAAAAATGCACTCTAGCTGAGTGCACTTTTCAAAACATCGCTGGTAATTGTAAGCAGAATATTATCTTTTCATTTCAATCTCTATGAATAGGAAGAATTAGGGTTTTCTATCTCGAGCAACAATAATTTCATGACAAACAATCCCTCTATTTTAAGTAATCTAAAAGTTCAGCATTAGGAACATTAGGAATCATAGATAGATCTCTTTTCATTAGGTTTTGAAATGTTGTAAATATTCTTCGTGAAGCAGTTATTAGATCCAGTGAGTAATTTTTGCCATCTTTCAGTAAAGTATTCCACAACACGCACCTCGGAAACAGGTTGCAGTGAAAAGTAGTGGTGACGCAATATTGATTATCCAGATAAAATTAATTGAGTCCATTGTTTTGTATTTAAAATTAGACAAATGTAATAGAATTAATTTTGAAAAATGGATGTTAATTTTATTTAAATAATTATTATTTGAAGAGAAAAATAAATGTTCCACGTAATGGAACGTGGTTGAAACTTTCTAGCTCATTATCATGCGAAAAATATATTAATAGATTTTATACTGAAATATCTATATATATCGTATCTCTGCCTCAAAACTCACACAGCGCGAAACAAATTCCTTGGCAAGAGCGTCTGAAGCGTTGCTCTGGATGTAATGTCGGAGATATTCTCTCAACCCTATCATTGGTAGGTATGATCTTCCTACTTCCAAATAGTATTTTCAATAGTGCAGTAGTGCCTTTTGAGAGATGCTTTTGCAGGTAGTCGTTGTGACAGACAAATCTGTGCAAACTGACATGGCAGGAGTTTAGTAAAGGTAGTGGACATGGGATGATGCATCACGACTGCCTATTCAAATGAAGCAGGTAACACGCAAACGATCGATTCTGACTATAAATACGACCCTCGTGTTACTTGGATAGAAGATCGTTATCGGATTACTTGGTGTAATGGCTATCACGGACCAACCATTGGTGTGCTTATACTTACGATTTCAAAGAATTTTTCCAATGTTGAAAATGCATTTTACCTTTTAATAGAAAATGGTGCTGCTCCCGACTCAGTGGAGCAAAATATGCATATCAGCCGTCCGCGATGACACGGGCACACTCCTGGAGATATCTATAAGCTGCAGCCCAGATATGAAATATTGGGGTGAACATCGTAATGTTATGAAAGTAGCTCCTTTTATGGATAGTGCTTGGCAATGTGTACAAAATAGGAGCGGGTGCTGAGCAACTATAAAAACTTCAGAAGGATGGTTGATGTTCTACCACGGAGTAATAAATACTTGTAATGGTTTCCAAGCTATTCTGTGGGTGCTGCTGTTAGATTTGCAAGACTAGTATAGTGATACAGAACAAAAACCTTATTTATTAGCTGCAGAACTTTAGTGTTCTTACACGGAGATGTTCCTAATGTAGCTCTTTGCGCTTGGCCGACTCTTCATTCAATGAGAGAAGATCAAAGTAGCTGTATGTATTATGGATACGCTGAATACAGTTGTGGTATTGCTTTTGGTCGTATTTCTGAAATTATTAAATTTACAAGAGATTCTTTATAGTTTTTCTCTACTAACAAAGTTTTTCTGAAAGTCGAACATAATTATAATGGCTTATGCAGTTCGACTCCTAAATATCCTTTCTGTACTATAAAATTTCTAAAAATATTTTTCTTCATAGTTTGAAGTAAAAATATATACTTTGTAGAGTTTAAAAAGATAAATAATTACAATATATTATAATAAAACCCGTATATATAAGATACTTTTTCTTGAAACGTATGAGAAAATCATTATTTTACTATGAATTATTTAAAAACAAAATACTACCATGCATTTAAAATAGTTTTTATTAAAAATGTCTTCATCCAGACAAACGGATATGCTCTATTCATTATTAGTGTGAGGAGTAGCTGATCGTATTTATTTAGGAAATTTTTATCTCTTAAAAGTTCCTGCAGCTCTTCTTTTAGGAATAGTTACAGCACGTGTCATTTTTCGTCAGAATTCTGTCAGGAAAAATTTGGATAATTTTATAAAAGTTGTTGTAGTAACTCTAATATTCTTATATTATGCTATGACAGCTCTATTTTCTGGAGCTTTTGCTGTGGTAACATCTAGCACTCGATGCTACAACACTTTTGTACAACATGTGAGAGAACCATCTTTCATTGCATACTTTATGCAGTGAGTATTTTTGATAGCTGCTTTTGTCATTTGCTTCCGGAACTTCTGCTTGAGGGGCTATGACTACTTAGCACCTATTGAGTAGCTGGTTTCTCACTACAGAAGGGGTAAATGTTGAACTTATAGCAGCGTCGTTATTAGGGAGGAGCTATGTTTTGGAGACAATCTTTCTTTTATTTCAGACACTACTATAGCAGCTACACAATCACAAGGATGTGAAATAGAAGGATAAAATTCTAGTGAATGTAAAAGCCGCGTTACCAGTACAATGCTTTATATCTGTAATTATTTTGGTTTTGTGTGTAGGAATTTCATTACATCAACCTGGTGCTGCAAATGCCTCATCTCCTCTCCTATTTCTTGGATTACTATTTTGCCTTATATTGTAATAGTTTTGCGGCAACTTTTGGTGTTAATGTTTTTGCTACTTTTTGTTAGGAAACGTTTGCTCTCTGGGCTTATTGGTATTTTACAAGGTAGTCTTGATTGGCTTCTTTCACTTCAAAATACAGATGGTCGTCTCAAATGAAATGAAATATTTTTAGTTTTCTTATTTACAGGAGGGCTCGTACATGATTGACAAAGAGGAGGGTGAAACACTTTTGATAAGAAAATAATGCAATTTGTTGATACAAAACTTAAAGCATTAGAATTGGTGGTTGGGATAATAGATGCTGCCATTGCAGCACACAGTTGCTATAGTTATAACTGCTCCAGTTGCTAAAAAGAATCCGTGCAGCACCTGTGTGGTGATGCTACAAACTGCTTTCAATTCTTGATATTATTCTGCTGTGGTCCAAGGTATTATTCTTACAGAGCTCAGATTTTATTTTGATAAAACTTTTAGATATTGCTCTAAGTATCCTTTGATGATTTCTTATGCTTTATTATATTTTGGCTGTTGTGCTATTTTACGATAGTATATTTTATTTTCTACAGAAAGAAGAAGCAGTTAAATGTAAAATATTAAAGTATAAAGCCTAAAAGCTATTTTTCTGCAACTGAAAAGAAGCTGCTGTGTTTATTAGCTTAGTTTTAAATTCCAAATAGCAGTTTCAATAAAATCGATATAATCTCTCTAGATCGTTATCTCTTTTCAAGAATTTTTCAAGGTGGGGCACCATGGCCATCCCCGTACTTGCTCTACTTGTGTAGCATATAATGGGGCTATGTGTTTATCTATACTTCCTTTTGGAACTTAGAGGTACGACGAGACAAAGATGGCTTTACTATTCTTCCTTCCTGGGTCTGGTAGCAATATCAAAATCGGTAGCAACTCAATAATATTCGCCAGATTTGGCTAAGTTTTTCACATAGCGTGAAGCTTTACACCTTTTTGAATATTATCCCAAAAGCACTACGAAAATAACTCTCGGCATTATCTGGATGTCGGATAATGATATGTGGAGCTCCCAAAAGTTCTTCCGGCAGGAATATCCCACAAACATCTCAAACACTTGATTGACATACTCATCGTACCCGCTGCATCGGTACGGCTCATTATAGTTCTAGTTTTATCGATTTACTTCTCGCCACCATTGGCGTTGGTCTTTTCGATACTCATTTTGCTTATGAATTTTTGATTGGGCGATATACGAAATAAACCTATCAACAAAAGATAAATAAACTTTTAAAAGATTGATAAATCCTTTATTACATGAGCATATAGAGTTTTGATCTAATAAATATTTCTATTTCAGAAAATAAATAATTATATTTCCACTGAGAAAAGGTATTATATTAATTTTAGATAGACATACTAAAATTCATTGTGCAACTGTATCATTGGATATTAGAAAAATTGTACATTTGCATAAATTATGTTATATAAAAGAAGTAGCGAATTATTTTCGAGTGCAGAAAGTGTTAGCCACTGGCGGAGTGAATTCGCCTGTTCGCTTTTAATTCTGTGGGCGGAACTATTTTTGTTAAAGCCAAAGGAGACATATTTGTACGATGAAGATGGAAAATACATTGATTTGACTCACATATCCTCTAAATGAGACAATGTTGTTTGCCACGCTTATGAACCTGTTAATAATGCATGTTATTGAAAAGACTCAGGGACTTCTTTTGGAATGCCTACTGAAATAAAAGAAACAAAACTAGCTTGAAATGTTTATTTCTATGGTGCCACGTTGATAAAAGTACGCTTTTGTTAATAGTGGTACAGAAGCTTGTGTGAGTGCTATTCGGATTGGCAAAAGAGCTACATACAGGAAAGAGACTATCAAATTTGCAGGTTGTTATCACGGACATTCAGATTCTTTTTCACTGATAGAGGCAGGAAGTAGAGCTACAACCTTTGGTGCGCCTACAGCTCGGAGTTACCTCGAGGAACAGCAAAAGATACTTCCATTAGCTAAATATACTGACGGTTACACTCTGTTAAGGCTTACTGATTAGTGAATATCGGGTGATATTAAGTGCCGTGTCATAGAACCCATAGTGGCAAATATGGGCTGCGTGCCTTCTAAGGAAGGAGTGGAAGACTTACGAGAACTTTGTACTGCCACTGAACCTTACTCATTTTTGATGAAGTAATGACAGGATTCGCTTTAGCAAAAAGGAGGAGCGCAAGAGTATTCAAAGTCAGATATTGTTACTTTTGGAAAAAGTAATAGGTGGAGGGCTACCTGTGGGGCATTCGCTTCACGTAAAGATATTATGTGTTGCTTGCTCCAGAAAGGGCTTATATATCAAGCAGGTCACGCTAGTGGTAAACCTCTTGCTATGAGTGCAGTGCTATGCTTTCTGAAATAAACCGAAGAGCTGATGTGTTTGAAAGTATAAATAAAGAAAACAGAATATTTGCATCGATGGGTTTGAAAAATCTTTCTAGAACAAAATTCTTATAAATAAATCGTTTTGGTTCAATGATTTCTGTGTTTTTCACTAAAGAAGATGTTGTAGATTTTGCTCTCATCTTGCAAAAAGCTGACCAAGAACGATTCAAGAAATATTTCTACGGAATGTAAAGAGGGTATTTATTTACTCCAAGTGGTTTTAAAGTTATTTTCTTAATGACGCCCTTTCTTATGAAGATTTGGACAAAACAATTGCAGCTCTTATAATTATTTATAAAATAGATTAAACATAAAAGACTTTGGTTATTTTTAAACCCAAGCTCTTTATTTTATATCTGAAAATGATACAATTATTAGGCAAAAATAGGGCTTAAAAATATTGGGCTGGAAAAATACAATTGAAGGTGATGAGAATACTCAATCGTTGTATTTGGTTGTTGCCTCATACAACCAATATCAGATATTGAGATATATGACCTGGTCAACTAGATAAACCATTGAGAGTCATCATAAAAGATGCTCATAGCTAAGGCTTGCGCTAGTGTGGTATGTAAAGGCTTTGGGCGGTATAGGTATAGATCGTTCAAAGAAAATCACTAATAGATATATTTCAGAATTGTATAAAAAGAAGATTTTCAGCTTAGTGAAACTCCTGAAGGAACACGCTCTCGATGAATAAATGACGATTAGGTTTTTATCATATGGCGCTGAAAATCAAATGTACTATTAGTAGCAGGGGCGATTTTGGAACAAAAACTATTCGGATAGGGGATAAGCGTAGAAGACCCCACAAACACGCTCGTTAGAGAGTATTATAGTTAGAAATTATGGAATATTATAAAGATATTACCCCAAAATACCCCTGAAAAATGGAATCCACAGATATTTTTAACAGAAAATAGATAGTTAAAATTAAAATATATCCTCTATTTTCATAGTATAAAAGTCTTATTTTACTCAGTGTGCATTATGAATAACAATGACATTAACTATAAAATCCTGTGCGAGCCTATAAAGGATAGAGTTTTGTATTCTAAATATGTGTTGGTCAATGCAACTGAATAACAGATGGTATATTTTCATTTCTATCTAATTCATTTTATGCTTGCACCACTAAACACTAATATTTAAACACTATGAGTTTCTTAAAAACCTACTTAATCTGCATCAAGGCGAAGAGAAAAGAAAAAGTAATTGAAGATATCCTTAGCAATATCTCTTTTCGCGGCGACCCAGGGTATTGATTTTAGCGTGATCCTTATTGCTTCCATTGGGACTGAACGTCAATTTACGGCAGTCATTATCGGGGCGATGCTGATCTCCGCTTATGGGGGCTCATTGTGAGGCAGGCTTGCGCATTAGCTACCTACGATTTTTGACTTATTGACAGGACGCAGTTTGCTTATCGCTTTACTGGTAGTGAGCCTTATAGTATCGTTTATCTACTTCTATATCAGTCCGTTTGAGATGTGCAATCGGAGCTTTTAGCCCGTACCGCCTACTATTTACGATGTGTTCGATCGCTTCTTGTGGTGGGTTGGTGGTGCTATCTCCCTGACCCGCTGATGACAAAGGAACCCCATACCAGGGGTGGCCATCGCTACTGCTTTGATGCCTCCGCTCGCACAGCGAGGCTTTTTGGCATACAGGCACATTAGTTACTTTTAGGTGCTTTTTACCTATACAGCATTAACTGTCTTCTTCATAGGTATTGCTACTTTTTCTCATTATTAAATATTCGAAACATACCCTAAGAATACGGGTAATGAGGCACTTAACAAACGTTTGCGGATTGTTATCTCTACCTTAGTAATCCCTCATTGTTACCCCGAGTTTGTATTTGGCAGATACTCTTTTGAAAGAGAAGAATTCAACGAGAATGTAGCACACTATATCACTGCAGAGTTTGAAAACAATGGTTATACTATTATTTATAAGAAAATACGTTTACAATACGAACCCCAAATCTATTGAATTAGCGTGTTTTTGGATAAGAAATTTAGCGATGAAGAGCTGAAAAACGCTGCAAAAGCGACCTTAAAAACTTCAAACTATTCAATACCACGTTTGTGTACGACAAAAAGAATCGGAAATTGATAAAGAAATACTATCGGAAATCAACAAAAACAAGTCGTCGCTCTCAGTAAAGATCTAAAGATAAATCAGCTTGAAAAGAAGAGTTGGCGCACACACATATGCAACGACCCTACTAGCTAAAGAGATGCAGGTATTATTCCCCAACATAGACGATTTTACTTTTGGCAGCTGAACCTCTTGTCTAATAAAGACTTTCACAAACGGCTACTGTACCGTTTCTACACCCTGAAAAAGATACTCATAAAGGGCAAAGAAGTGACTAAAAGAAACAGATGCCGCGCGATTGCAACAATGGCTCGCTGAGAAGTTTGGCGACAAGAAAGTGATATGCCGATTTGTTGATTAGGCGATTTGCCAATTTGTCGATGGCGATTTGCCAATTTGTCGATGTGGCGACTGGCAATTTAGCGATTTGTTGATTTGGTAGATGTTTTTACACTATTATTAGCCTTAGATGAAGAAAAGCTCTATAAGTAACACCCAGCAGACTTAACAAATGCAAAATATCAAAGAATAACAATGCCGTATAACTTATTTCAAAATATCTACAAACATCCCTCTGATAGGGGCGCAAGAACTACAACAAATACAAAAAGCCCATCAACCTATTGTTTTTCGTAAAGGTGATTTTATCTTGCGCAAGGACGAAAATAGCTCGTGGTTATCTTATCTTGCAGAGGGAGTTGCTCGCGCCTTTGTATATGACTATGAAGGGAATGATATCACTACCGACTTCTTTTGTGAAGGTGAAATTATCGTGCAAGAACTTTCTTTTTAAGTATTTACCTTCTGCCGAAAATATCCAAGCCCTTACTAATTGTGAGGGCTGGCATATAGATTATGAGGATTTTCAAAAACTTTATCACAGTTTGAAAGGATATTCGGAATGGGGGCGACTCTTTATGACAGAGAAATTGTTTGAGGCAAAAAACGTTCTCTTGAAATGATTACACCCCTGCCAAAGAGCGCTATATGCAGTTTATAAAGAAAAACCCAGTGCTATAAAGCACGCCCCTCTAAAACATATAGCTACTTATTTAGGTATTACAGATACTTCGCTAAGTCGTATCAGGAAGAAATGTAAAAATCTTGTCTTATGGCAAGATGTGTATTAGTCATATTTTTGCCACCGAATTTTAAAAAGTATTTAAAATGACAAAAACAAAAACACTTTGATTTTTCTTTTATCCATTCTGCAAAAACCTATTGACTTACTTGGATAATCTTACTCCCTGAACAATTAGGTTATATCCCAAACAGGTTTTTCTAATAATATCTTTTTGAATATAGCACATTGTATTGCTGTACAGCAATTCTTATGTTATCACCCTCAGTGGAAATAAACTGCTAATAACCAATGATTTTTAGAGAAACACAATCGTAACACTTTCCTCAAAAAGATTGCACCTTCAAAGGGAGAAATCTACCAAGTAAAGGAATTGTTACTTAGTACAGTAAATCAATTACAAGAAGATTATCAGGAAGTTATTCAATGAGTTTCCAACGGTTAAGGTAGGTTTATTTTTGTATAGACACTATAGAAGATGCTATGTATGTAAACAATATGCACGAATCGAGACATTTGGGAACTGTAGTAGTTTTAAACTATTTTTAGCTCAAAAACTAATTCGCAATAATATATGTTTGATTTCCTTACAGAACTTGCAGAAAAACAACAATAAAGAGCAGTTTTTACAGATAAGTTTGGCATCAGCTGAATACTTATAGTGCTAACCTTTTGTAAATTAAAAATCCCCGTGTGGTATGGTACTGCACGGGGATTTTTAATAAAACATCTAACTTGTATCTCATTTGCTAAATTCATCCAGCATTTAGTTTAGTTATCTTTTCTGCAATTTAGTGATGTCTTTTGCAATTTCTCAATACGGCGATTACTTTTTGGCTAAATTCTGTTAGCCTTTCGAGCTTTGCGCAATGCCTTTTTGAGCTTTGTCCGCTTTTTAGCATTTGCCGAAGCCGAGTTGGCATCACTCAAAAAGCATCCGTACGATTGGTAGCTTCTTCATTAGCATGCGTAGCCTCAGTTTGCAACGACTGATTATTGGTTTGTTCTTGAGTGAGTTTCATTTGCAACTGTTGAGCCTCGATATTGAGTTTCAAGGCTTGCTGTTGATTTTCTGTTGCTTCATCTCTGGTGATTTAGCTGTACCACAACCCGCTAACATAAAGGAAGCTAATACTCATTAAAAAGTACTTTTCTCATAATTATATTATTAATATTTTTAATGCTGCAAAGTAATACTTTAATTTCCTAATATGCAAATTCGCTAATTTACTAATTTGCTAATTATCGAATTATCACTACCTTTGCATTTAGAATAACTTAAAAACAATGAGAAAACTTTTATTATTTTTATGCATTTGGAGCATCATTGTAGGTTGTTCTCAAGAACAAAAAGAAGATGACACCTCTTATCACCGAGACCCTGACTTTGTAGAGATGATATTACAATATGGTAATTAGGGTCGTAGCACAACAAGCACAACAAAACTACTTTGTGTAGTGAATAACTGCACGGAGAATATTTGTTAATTTTTACTATCTTTGTCCCCATAGAGAAAATTCAATCGTTATAGGGGTATAATATTAAATTTAAAAATGTATGAAAGATTTTGTATTGATTTTTCGTCTGAACAACATCGCTGATTTCAAACCCTACTCCTGAGCAAATGCAGGAACGTATGAACTGGCTTGCGGTATCGCTTCGCAAAACAAATTATCTGATAAAGGCAATACCCTTTTGCCCTATTGTTGGCAGTGCTAAAACTATCAAAGCCGATAAAGTTGCAAACTGATGGTCCCTTTACCGAAATTAAAGAGTTTATCAGTGGTTATGTGATAGTGAAAAGCTGAAAATATAGACGACAGTAGAGATGGCTAAAGCCAAACCCTATTTTTGAACAAGTAGGTGGCAGTATTGAAGTACGTGAAGTGCTAAAAGAGATTAAAAATGCCCTCACTCACAACTTTTTATCCGATTTGTTTCGAAAAAGAATACGCTAAAATGGTGGCAGTATTATGTCGCCATTTTGGCTTTTCTCATTTGGAAATTGCTGAAGATATTGCGAGTGATACTTTCTTAAAAGCCTATGAATTATGGGAAATGCAGCCCTTGCCTCGTTAACCCTACTGCGTGGCTTTACACCGTCGCCAAAAACAAAGCTAGGGACTATGAAAAACACTGTAGCTATATTTGAAGATAAAGTAGGCACTTTACACCTACTGAAAAAGCGAAGAACTTACCTTTGAAACTCTGAAATAAACGACAGTCAGTTAGAAATGCTTTTCAATATATGTGACCCTTCTATTTCTGTAGAATCACAAATAAGTTTAGCTTTGCAAATACTCTGTGGTTTTACTAATAGAAGAGATTGCCAATGCCCCTACTCACCCATACCGAAACGATAAAAACGACTTCTTAGAGCTAAAAGCAAGCTCAGAGAGCATCATTTTCAAATCAAAACCGTAAGCCCAGCCGATATACAAGCCTCGATTAGAAACTGTACTGCGCTGTTTGTACTTATTTTTCAATGAAGGCTATTTTTCAGAAACTAACAATCAGTTCATACGAAAGGAGTTCTGCAAAGAAGCCTTACGTCTTACGCTCTTACTTGCCGAACACCCTCAAACTGACACACCACAAGTGAATGCTCTTTTTATCGCTGATGTGTTTCCAAAGTTCCAGACTTGAAGCCCGTATCAATACCACTGGTGAAAAACACCTTTATGAACAACAAGATAAAAGCAATGGGACAAAGAACTCATACACAGAGGCAACTATTACTTAGTAAAAGCCTGCGAAGACTCTCAAATCTCTAAATATCACTTAGAAGCTGGTATTGCTTATTACATACTACCCCTACTGACGAAAAACAAGGGATTATATTCTCCGCCTATATAACCAACTGATTATCATTGAATATTCTTCTGTAATAGCTTTAAACAGGACTTTTGCTTATGGCAAGGTGTACGGCAAAGAAAAAGCTATTGTCGAGGTTGAAAAATTAGGATTGCAAAAACAATCGTTACTACCACGAGTTATTAGGATATTTGTATACTGATATCAATAACCAAAAAGCAATTGCTCACTACCAAAAAGCGATTGCTCTTTCTAAATCGGCTAACGAGCGAGCTACACTGGAAAAACAGATAGAACAATTAGTGGAATAAGATTTAAAAGAACTCAAAAATGCACACCTTTAGGGGATTACTCAAAAGAGGGAAAAATGAAATAGTGTCAAATTATCACCAGTTAAAAATAGATGCCGCTGATGGTGGAATGGGTGTGATATAAAAAGCTACAAATTTAGTAGGCTAAGTAAAAATAATAGTACTTTTGCACATTATACCGTTTAAGGGTAGCCTGGGTTACCTTTGAGTGCAAAAAGAATATATTTATGAAACACTTAATTATCTTCTTATTATTCCTCGTTCTTAGCAGCCGCACAACCTATTATTAGCAGTATAGATGTGATAAAAACCTTATGGAGACTTCCAAAGTCCATTGGCTTTTTGAAGAGACTGTAGCAGCTCTCTCAGAAAACACTGAACAGTAAAGGAACTACCATTTTGCTACTATTGAACACCACTAAAAGCGGCTGAGGCAGTAGAAGAGTATCCAGCCCGCCACTGTGCTTATAGTAGGTAATCCCAAAGTAGGCACTGCCTCAATGCAGGAAAAACCTTAGCTTTGCTATTGAACTTCTTTGAAAATCCCTCATCTATGAGGAGGGTAAATGGTAAACATACGTTATGAGAAAATCTCTGCTATCGCCGAAAATACCATATAAAGCAAACTTTCAGCACAGCAGAGAAAAATAGATGCAGCAATGCAACAGTTGATTAAATTAGCAATTGAAAAATAAGCAAATTAAGGTATTAGCTAATTAGAAAATAAACTTCCCGTAGCGCAAACAGCCTATATGGCTCGCATCACGGGGAGTTTTTACCATTATTAAAGCCTTTTTGGGTTATTCTGATTTTTCTCAGCCATAAAACCTGCACCGAGGTATAGCAGACAAGGGATCATCCCGAAACTGGGGAAATGAGTATATGTTTACCGGTTTCTATAAGAATGTGTTTGTCGTATATCAGGCTGTTGATAGTGGTATCCTCAATAGCGTGCATCCACACCCTGCCCATATCGACTTGGTAAGGCGGAAAAGTTCGGCTACATCACCGTCCACGAGATGCAGCACACCAATGCCATTACGCAAAAAGTAACCTTATCATAAAGGGAATACGGCAAATATTTGTTCCGGTTTTATGAAGTAGAAAAAGTAAGGCCAATGCCACGAGCACCACACTACCCCCCACAATGAGGTAGCCACACGTCTTTAATATGCAAACCGAGCAAACGAGCCGTAAAGATAGCCCCTGCCACGCCGATTCTTCAAAGAAATTCTTTACAAATTCGGCTACTACAAAAATACCAAAGTCCGCAAAATAGTCTGTCCACCGGATTTTGGTACATCCAGCCAGCCTAACAACTCGCCTATAAGCAGGGTAACGGCAATCGCCGCAGGGTAAATAAGGGTTGCCACTCATACCAACGCAGGTTTTTCTTAATAAGCGGACGCAACCCCGCATCGCTCCAACCATCGCCCATAAAAGCGCGCAATAAGAGCCAAGTAAGCAGGGAGCCACTATAAAAATACCCATTCCGCTAGTACCATTGCTGGTATCGCTGAAATCGCCTGTCGTTTCACCCGTGAGCGAATCTACCCACACGCCTATCCAGCCACAACTAAGGGCTATGAAAATAAAAATACATAAATTCCTAATGGTTCGTGTTGATGCTTCATCTTTTTAAAAATATTTGATTATCTTTGGCGCAAAACATTACGGCGGTGCGCATCACTACACAATACTGAATAATAACCATTTTTAAAGATGACAAACCGATAAAAGCATAGAGGAAATAGCACAGGAATACATTCCACACTTAAAAATCTTAGAACAAGCAGGGAGTTTTGCGGTGTTTCTGTTAGATAGATTCGGTCATTACTATTATGTAACTGAATATGTAACCGAAGATATTCAAACATCTGATGAGCTGAATATTGAAAAATTGGTGCATCCCGATGATTTGAAGTGGTGAGCACGAATTGATAAAAAGTATGGGAGTTTTTAGACACGCTCCCCAAGGAAGAAAAGCTAACTGGCAAATACATCTATGAAATGAGAGTCTTGATAAAGGAAAAGTATGTACGAATGATTTACCAAATGCGTATATTAGCCCTTTAAAGACGATAATTTTCTCGGAATGGGCATCATAGACCTCGCTCCCGAACACCCTGCCCAATACTTCTGTCCGTTTTCAGATAAAAACTGCCTTACCGATGAGATTGTACCTTGCTATCGAGTGCTACTGATGTCCCGCTCACTCGGCAAGGAGAGAAATACTGCGCTTGCCAAAGAGGGAATGTTCAGTAAAGAAATCTCCGAAAAACTGAACATCGCACACATACCGTAAACCGCCAGAAAACATCCTCGAAATTAGTAGATAATATGATTGAAGCTATAAGATAGTTTTTATATATTGAACAGATATATATATTAACAACTGATGAAAAACAATTATCTCTGGTATAAGCTTTGTGGGCTGCACAGAAAACATTAAAGTAGCCTGTGAGGCAATAGCATTACTTATGGTTATTTGCTTTGAAAACCGAGAACGAGATGCTTTATCCTTCAGTACCCATTGGGTAAGCTGTAGTGGTGGGGAATTTACAAATCGAACTACTTTGTTTCAAAAGGTCATCGCTCTTATATTGAACAAGAAGAATACAAACAAGCTCTTGCTTTTGCAGGTGATATAGTAGTTATTCACTTGGCATTAACGATACTGACCCGCGTAATTGGCCTAATTATCGTGATGATTTTATACCAGATTATTCTGGGCTCTTTATCGATAGTTTAAAAAGGAAAAATCCTATAAAGCACATTTCTTATAGCTTTAATGACTCCTATAGGCCATACACATCCTCGTTTTTGAGTCAGGAACACGTGATTGGCATACGGAAATTCAGCAGGCTATTGAGTGTGTGTGCAAAAGAAGCAAATGCACAACTAATAGATTTTCACAGTCCTTTTCGTATGCCTATCCACAACTTCTTCCAGATGCGGTACATCCCAACTGCGAAGTTGAACCGCTATGCGATAGCCAAGTGGTATGTAGCGCTATCACTGGTGATTATGGGGGACTAGATTGCTCGCCTCTATGCTAGGGTGATAATATGGTACTGACAAACACGGTAAACCACTTCAGGATTGAAGGAATTACCAATGTTGGAGCACGTGTAGACCTCAGCATAGGAACACAATACTACAGCACTACAGCTACAGTTAATGGAGCAATGGCAAGTGCATTTATCTCCCTTTGAAAGCAAAAAGAAACTTATACACTGAATATTCGGTCAGGGAAAGAAAGAAAAGTATTTAAAAATATCATGCAGCGGTGATGCATGGTTATGTTCTGGTCTGGGCTCAATATGGAGTTTACCCTCGACCAAACCTCTACGGGAGCTAACGATATTCAGCAGGCTACCCACCCTAATATTCGCTTTTTGCGATATGAAAGCCCGCTTAGCGTACAGATGCTGTGCAGTGGTCTCAACACGGCATTAGATAGCATAATCATTTACAATATTTCACTTCTGCACAGTGGCAAACTTGTTCCCCTGAAACAGCTGGTCGTTTTTCGGCAGTAGGTTATTATTTTGGTAAAAACTTCAAGAAGAAACAGATATACCTATAGGGCTGATTTGTAATGCCGTGAGGAGGTTCACCCATCGAAGCTTGGGTAGATAGGCATACTCTTGAAAGAATTTTCCTCGTATTCTCAATGATTGGCGTAATAACGACTTTATAATGGACTGCAAGGAAGCGTGCTGGTGAGAATATCGCTAAAGCTACAGATAAAAATCAGCGTCATCCTTATGAACCTTGTTATCTTATGAAGCAAGTATTGCAACTCTAAGTCTTTAGCGTATCAAAGGGTTGTAGGTATCAGGAGAATCGAATGCCCCATAACAAGGATGCCTTGCAAGCTGTTTACACTACTTGTAGAGAGCTGGCGTAACACTCGGAATCAGGCGGATATGCCTTTTATTACGTGCAGTGATCGAGCATTAACAGACCATCGTGGGTTGGTTCAGGAGACTCAACGTAGGTTGCTTTACTCATCTCCTCATTTGGGGATGGCGGTATCTCATGACTGCGGACATCCTACTGATGTACACCCCTAAGAATAAGCGTCCAATAGGGGAACGATTGGCTTATTGGGCACTTTAAGATAGCTATAATCGTAAAGATATAGTGCCATCAGACCTTTGTGTAAGTCGGTTCTATTTAGTGAAACAGTAGCTATTTTAGATTTTGATTACAGTGAAGGATTACAGTAATGATGGTAAGGCTTTGTACGGAGCTTTGAAGCAGCTCGGAAGCACGGTATACCCCGCAACAGCACATATAGTAGGTAATAAGATAGAAGTGAGTAGTATACAAGTGACATATCCCAGTCAAGAGCAGTGGCTTTTTCTCCATTTACTGATGGCAATTTGGTAAATGGAGCGGGACTACCGGCAAAGTACTTTTTAATAGGCAAGTAGGTAAGGATATGTCTTAATGGATAATGATAGATTGGAAAAATATTTAACATTTTATACAAGTGAGTTTAGTAATTGATATGAGGGAATATTTGTTTAAAAATTTAATAATCGTTGTTTTTATGAAAAAGAAAATACTCACATATATTTATATCTTTTCCTATGCAGCTTTACTTGTTATGATTATTGGAGGTTTGATATTAATGATAATTTCATTTGTACAGCATCGTGATATGATCTTTAATCCCGATACCTATACCAAAAGGTTTTGTAACACTTGATTCTGTCACATATTCTACTACAGGGGCTCCACGCTACCCTCGCCGGCAGGCTTATTCAAACGAAGTGAACAAGGGTAAAACTACTATTGAAATTATGAATATTGAAAAAGGCACTTTTTATAACTATGTTCAAAAGGAAAAATGATAAAAACTATATATACATTTGGTATAAAGCCTAATGAGAAGTATGCTTATTTAGCTAAAAAGAAGAAACTATTTTTCCAGTAAAGGAATATTTGCGCTGATGAGAGAAATCTGATAATTGCATTTTTGGCAACAATTATCCTCAACAGGGCGCTTTCCACCGATACTTGTTTAAAAGATGGTGGTCTTCTACGCAAATAGCTTATAAGTCCCCTTTAAATATTTTAAATTATTAAAAATATGACCGAAGCTAGTAGCAAAACACATCAAAAAGCTCCATCAGTTGGAGTAGGTAATTTGAGGTAGAAGACCTCTTTGAAAAACTCCTCAAAACACCCATAAGGAATATATTACTCCCTTGCGAGAAATGGTAGCGCAATACGATTGGCAAACCACTGAACGATGAGCTTATTGTGCCTTTCGCCTCGTGGGTAGATGCCTTTGCATTTATTTAGCAGAGGGTACAAGGCTTGCAAAATCAATACACAAAACAAAAAGACTTTTTAGCACTCGTTTTTGGAGTATTGAGTATACTACTGAGGAATCACTCCCGCCTTTTAGAAATTGCCCTCAAAACTTTCTCTACCAATATCACTGATGAGCAACAGGATTTTTGTACAAAAATATACCTCTCACTTTGTGATATACACACCAACTCAAAGTGCGAGAACGTTAGTAAAGACCATCACGACACTTTTGCCTATCTTAAAAGCAAATCATCAGATTTTACGCAGTTCCAAAAAGACGAAGTGCTAATGTAGTAGTTGCTGTGTGCTATGCTTCAGGACGACAAGAGCGACATCCCCACCTCAAAGCACCTCCTTTACAGAAGCCTATGATAAAAAACACAGGAAAAACCATCGCCAAAGAGAATAGAGAAGAAATATTTGGTTTATGCAAAAGATATAGAATACCCCAAGCTCAACTCTTAAAAACTTACTTCATAGCATAGTGTATTTTTGAGTTCTAAATCTTTATTTTCTGAACTTCCTAATTCATTTTTCATTGCAAAGATAGTAATTGTTTATAAAATATATACCTGTTGCATTATTTAATTCCAATGAACACTCTACGAAAAGTGAACTACGCCCTGATTTTGCTACAGCCGAAAAAGCTGTATCCTCCGTGCTAAAACGCCTGAAAAGTTGATGAAAAGTTTTATGATTCTTGTTATGATTTTCAGAAGAAGAACTGATAAAGAATCAAGCGATGGATAATACCCAGTGAGCTCACAGGCAAAAGACCTTCCGATACTTAGCTGAAGTGGGAATGGTGGAAAGCAATGGCATTGAAGTCTTCTTGCCTTTGATTTGGCGATGCCTGACCCTATAAAGCACAACGACCTCTCACTGTGAAGCACATCGCTGCTTTTGTGTGTATCATCATAGACAATGAATTTAAGTGTGAAAACGACTTTCAGGAGAGTCTATGCTTTATACGCACATCAATACTTTTATAAGCTTTTAGCACTCAACTGTCCACATGCTTTGACCCTATGGCACTTTGATACCACCAAGGATAAGGAAGGCAAGTATCACGAGCCTACTGTGGAGGAGGTAATGATATGGAAATAACAATGGAACCAAATCGTATTAAAGGAAAAATAGCTTTTTATATCGGGTCCCAGTAGCGGAAAGGAAAAGCTGTAGCCGAAAAAGTTAAATTTAAATATAGAAAAATATGAAAAATTCTTTTATTCAGTTTTAGTAGTTTCTCGCCTTATTTGCGCAAAAACCCACTTTTTCCAATGCAAAGTTAGAGAGTGCTACTATGTATTTCAGTGGAGCAGAGCTTTTACACGGGGTAAAATATTGCATTTGAACAAAGGAACTAACGAGAAATTATTATATGTTTCAGAAAGTCTTTTATCCTAATAGTATTCAAATATTAGCCCCAAGAAACGTAACTGTAATGTCTTCTCAATTACTAGAAGTTACTTGAATACGAAATAGATGAAACTTCTCCTACAACCAAAAAGAGTTCGAGATAGTATCGTCATTTTACACAAAAAGAAATCAAGAAAATTAATAATAAAAAGATACAGACCGAAAGGCTTTGGGTGTTTTTAGAGAAAAATGAAGTAGTTTCTGGAACAGCAGGGCTTTCCGTTGCTGAACTTACTAAAATGATGGAGTACTACTCACAAAAACGTAATGCTTTTGCTTGAAAGGATAGATGCTTTTGTCTGAAAAACAAAAACTTAGGACGAACTAAAAAGAAACTTGAAGCCCGATTAGAAATCAATACTTCGAAAGAAGAAAAATATCAAATGGAAAAATTATCCTTCAAGTGATGGATATTTCAGTAGATTTTAAAGTAGCTATATAACGCCAAATGCCTCTGGGAGAGCCTCTTTATGACCTAAGAGCAGAGAATACTTCAAACCTATTGATTTGATTTATAAAGCCTTAGTGAAAACAAACCAGTGGAATAGATTGGAAAGATATAAAACTTTTCTCTTTCTAGTGGAACACCAAATCAAAATAATGAAATCACGCTTCTACAGCTTGGTATTTACGATTCGGTAGAGAAAATGCTCAAACTATCGTTCGGCAAAAAGAGACTTTGTCTGCTAATGTTGTATGCTCGCTGAAATGCTAGAAAAGTAAAAAGACAAAGTACAACTAGAAGAAGTATCTATCTTTCTGTAGATGATTATACTTCGGTCGAAGAAAATCAGTTAAATATATCATTTGATATAGATATCCCCTACTCTATCGCGTCAAATGGAAAAAGAACATATGTGTTTCTCTAGATTAAAATTACCTGCAAAATATCATTATGTTGCTCCTCGTGCAGAAAATGAAGTATTCCTTGTAGCTGAGATAGAAACTATTCACAATATAACCTTTTACGAGGTGATGCTAATATTATGAAGGAATGTAGGAAAAACGATAATAGACGCAACCAAACAAACGAAATACCACCCGTAAGTATGGGAAGGATAAAATATCTATAAAAAGAGAAAAATAACTGAAAAATCTGGAACAAAAATTTTGTCAAACTATCAAGAACAAACCTTTACTTTTGATATTACAATAAGAAATAATAAGAAAGAGACTGCAAATATTACAATTAAAGACCAATACGCCCTGAGTACAGATAAAAGATATCTGTTGAGCTTTTGGAGTCTCTGAGCGAAAAATTGATCAAGAGAAAGGAATACTCACTTGGGAAACTGATATAAAACACAAGTGAATCTAAAATTAAGAATTAGTTATAAAATATCCAAGAGACCGATTTATAGGAAATCTTTAATGAAAAATAATTAAATTTCATGAATTCAGATGATTTCAAAAATGATTTACTTGAATTTTTCCATTTATTTTTATTAAAATATGAATAAGTTTATGATAAAACATTTTTCTTATCGCATTATTTTTAGCAACAACAACAATCTTTGTAATCAAAAATAATGAAAACTCTTTTAAACAAGCTGAAGAGTTTGATAATCAAGGAAATTATCAAGAGGCTATAGATAATTATCAAAGAATATTGCAAACCAAAAGTGAATCAGCCAATTTGTATTTTAATTTAGCCAATGCCTATTATAAAAAGAAGAAATCGCAATAGTATATATTATTATGAAAAAGCATTGGCACTTTCACCTGATGATTTGTCTATAAAACAATTTTGAAATATGCAACAAATGGTTTTAGACAATATCCACCCTTTTACCCAAAAGTATGGACACAGAGAGTGATAGAAAAATTAGTGGACTCAAATTCGCCAATGGTTGGGGACACTTTCCATATCCGCAATGTTGGTATCATTATGAGTTTTTCTGTTTTATTATTTTTCGAAAATAGTATTCCGTAAGCGTTTATTTTTACTATAATGGTTCTTTCTATAATCTTTTTCGGTGGGTAGTTATTTTAGGAGATACAGTAAAATCTACTTGCATAGCCAACAATATGCTATTTTTATTTGATAAAAGAAGTGAAGTTTTATGAAAAACCAAGTAGTAATTTAAAAGAAATATTCACGACTTCACGAGGTGTGAAAAGGTGAAAAATAATAGAACAATCTTGAAAACTGGGTCAAAAACAAAAATAGCAGACGGTAGAACAGGTTGGGTTATGAAAAATACTTTAAGAAAAATTATAAATATTATTTATAATCAGTAAACGATTGGAAAATGTAAAAACAAAAGTGTTTACATTTTTCCAATCGTTTATTGTTATATAATATTTTTGTGTTACTTTATTTCTCAAAAGATTTTATAATAGTCAAAACAGAAAAATAAATAACTATCATTGGTAAAAATATAAATATAAAATTAAATATAAAAATAATCATTGGACTATTGTATTCTGTTTTATTTATTAAAAATAAATCATTGGAAAATAGTTTTTGATTTTCTGATGTAAAACTAAGCTGTTTTTTAGGTAATTAAAAAATTGATTTTTCTTGCTAAATAAGATAGAAAAGCTTAAAAATACATATTCAATATACAGTAGTATTTTTTGCACTGCACTCATAGTAAGATATGCTATAAAAATTAAAGTTTATCTTGATAAAAATTTTTATGAAAGATCTACGAGACGAAGCATTAAAGTATCACGAGTTTTCCTCAACCAGGAAGATTGAGATAGGTTCCTACAAAAACACCTCTACTCAACACGATTTATCTTGGCTTACCTCGCCAGGAGTAGCAGAACCTTGTTTGGCAATTGCTGAAGACAAAAGTAAAGTGTATAAACACACTTCAAAAAGTAATTTGGTTGCTGCATTTCCAACGGAACTGCAGTTTTGGGGTTAGGGAAACATAGGCAGAAGCCTCAAAACCAGTAATGGAGGGAAAGCGTTGCTTTTTAAAAATTTTTGCAGATATTGATGTATTTGACATAGAAGTAGATGCTACCGATGTAGATAAATTTGTAGAGACCGTTAAGGCTATTGCTCCTACTGGAGGGATAAACTTAGAGGATATTAAAGCCCCAGAAGCTTTTGAACAGAAAGACGCTTTAAAAGAAGAGCTTGATATCCCAGTGCGATGCACGATGACCAGCACGGAACTACAATTATTCTCAGCAGCACTCAAAAATGCTCTTGAAAGAAGGAAGAAGGATAGGATAAAGCACAGATTGTAGTAAATGGAGCTGGTGCAGCAGCTATTTCTTGTACTCGCCTTTATGTAGCTTTTAGGTGCAAATCCTAAGAATATCATAATGTGTGATAGTAAAGGTGTTATTCGAAAAGATTCTCCAAATCTAACAGAGCAAAAAGCAGAATTTGCTACAGATAGAGATGTTAATACTTTGGAAAGAAGCAGTAAAGGAGCAGATGTTTTTATCGGTTTATCAAAAGGTAATGTTCTTACTCCAGAGATGCTACTTTCTATGGAAAAAGATGCTATAATTTTTGCAAATGGCAAATCCTACTCCTGAAATTGATTACAACTCAGCCCTAAAAAACTCGAAAAAGACATAATTATAGCTACTGGGCGTTCAGATTATCCTAATCATGAATAACGTTTTAGGGTTTCCCTTCATTTTTCAGAGGTGCTCTTGATGTACGTGCTACCAAAATTAATGAAGAAATGAAACTTGCAGCGGTTTATGCTCTTGCAGACTTGGCTACAGTTCCTGAGAGAGTAAGCTTTGGTATATGGTAGCGAAAAATTAACTTTTGGGAAAAATTATATTATTCCTAAGCCTTTTTGACCCAAGATTGATTTAGGAAATTCCACCAGCTATAGCAAAAAGCAGCTATGGACTCTGGAGTGGCTCAAAAACCAATTACAGACTGGGATGCATATCGTTCAGAGCTTATGGATAGAGTGGTGCTGGAAACAAAAAGAAATACGTATTTTACAAGACCGAGCAAGACAAAAATCCTAAGAGAGTTGTTTTTGCAGAAGGAGATAATATAGAGGTGCTTAAAGCTGCTCAACGTATTTATGAAGACGGAATAGGTATTCCTGTTTTACTTGGTCCCTAAAAAGATTATTGAAGAAATCAAAGAAGGAATTGGTTTTACAGCCAATTTAGAAATTATAGATCCAAAAAGTGATTCTGAAAAATCAAGAAGAAAAAGAATTTAGTAAAGCATATTGGGAAAGCAGACAAAGACACGGAGTTACTCTATCAAATGCTGAAAGCCCTAATGCGTGAGCGAAATTATTTTTGGCGCAATGATGGTTAATACTGGGCAAGCAGATGCAATGATAACAGGACATACACGTTCATATCCATCGGCTATTCGTCCTGTTTTTAGAATTAATAGAGAAAGAAGAAGGCGTAGAACGAATAGCTGCGACAAGTATTATGCTAACCAAACAAGGACCTTTTATTCCTTTCTGATGCAACAATTAATATTAATCCAACTGCTCAGGATTTGGCTAATATAGCTTTATTAACTTCTAAAACGGTAAAAATTATTAGGTTTTGAACCTAATATAGCGATGCTTTCTTATTCTAACTTTGGGTCAGCAAATAGTAAGGAAACACAAAAAGTAAGACAAGCAGTAAGTTATTTGCATAATAATTATCCAGAATTGATAGTAGATGGAGAAATTCAGGCAGATTTTGCTTTAAATCCTGAAAAATTGGCAAAAATCATATCCTTTTTCAAAAACTTAATAATGGAAAAAGGAGCTAATGTGCTTATTTTCCCTAACTTAGATTCAGCAAATATTAGTTATAAATTATTAAAAGAAAGAAATAGTATAGACACAATAGGTCCTGTTATTTTTAGGACTTAGCAAGCCAGTTTATATTACTCTATTAGGCTCAACAGTTGATGAAATGGTCAATTTAGCAACAATGATTGTTATTCAAGCTCAAGAGCTAGAAAATACAAAAATAAAAATTAAAGCCTTTTGAATTTCAAAGGCTTTTTGTTAAAAATAGAATTTGCTTTTTCATCAAAAATTGTAACTTTGAACAAAAATTTAAAAATCTAAACAATGAAAAATACAATCATCAGAACTGATACTCAATGCTGATGGCAGTGTGTATCATCTTAATCTAAAAAAAGAAAAATGTTGCTACTACAATCATTTTGGTAGGAGACCCAGATAGAGTTCCTCGTGTGAGTAAATATTTTGATAATATTGAATTTTCTATCCAAAAAGAGAATTTTTGTACACATACAGGGACTTATAATGGAAAACGTATTTCTGTGATTTCTAGCGGAATAGGTCCTGATAATATTGATATTGTAATCAATGAACTTGATGCTATTTTTTTAATATTGATTTAGAGAAAAGATGTCCAAAAAGAAGAACATACTTCTTTGAATATTATCCGTTTGGGGACTTCGGGGTCTTTACAGGCTGAAATTCCAGTAGATAGTATTGTTTTTGTCTTCTCACGGTTTGGGTATGGATAATATGTTTCATTCATACAGAGATAGTGCTTCTGTTCGTGAAATAGAAATAGAAGAGGCATTTATAAAACATACAGATTGGTTAAGTGATAAGTGGGCGCCCTTATATTGTAGCTTGTGGAGAAAAACTACGAGATAAATTGCTGTCAGATAAAAATATACCAAGGGATAACAGGAACAGCACCTGGTTTTTATGGACCACAAGGCAGACAGCTTTAGGCTTGCAGTTCAGGATATACATTTGAATGACAAACTTCATATCTTTTAATAATTTGAAAATTACTAATTTAGAAATGGAAACTTCGGCTATTTATGGGCTTTCAAAAATTGTTAGGGCACCAAGCTGTTTCTATGAATGCTATAATAGCTAATCGTGCTTTGAGAGCATTTACAAAGATACTAAACAAGCCGTTGAAAACTTAATTCAATATGCTTTGCCAAGAATAGCTTCTTTATAATCTAAATATCACATATATAACCTCTAAATGTAAAAAGTTTGAGATTATTTTACTTTTTATTATTTATCTATCAAAAATTGTACTTTTGTGGCTCAAAAACATACAAATGCATTTTTAAGCTCTGAATTAGAACAATATGTAGAAAACCACTCTTCTGCTGAACCTGAACTTTTACAAGAATTGAGTAGAGAAACTTACCTAAAAATATTACAACCTAGAATGTTAGTGGTCATTTTAAGGAGAGTACTTAGTATTCTTTTCTAAAAATGATTTCTCCAAAATATATTTTTAGAGATAGGAACATTTTACAGTGGTATGCAACGCTTTGTCTTTAGCTGAAGGGCTTTAGTTCTGATGGTATTTTACATACAATTGATGTAAAATGAAGAACTTGCAGAAATTCAGGACAAATATTTTGAAAAGAGTCCTTTTCGTAGTCAAATAGTACAACATATAGGGCACGCTTTGGATATTATTCCTACCTTGCCAGATGGTATTGATATGGTTTTTATTGATGCAGATACTATCCAAAATTATTTTGATGCTGTTATTACAAAAATGAGGTGGAATAATATTATCTGATAATGTATTATGGAGCGGAAAATACTTGAAGAAGTATAATGATAAACATACTCAGATACTCCTTGAATATAATATTAATACAGACCCACGTGTTGAGTCGGTTTACTCCTATTCGTGATGGACTAACAACGCCGAGTGAAGTAATTGAAAGTAAAATCCCTTCAAATGAAAGGGATTTTTTAGTAGAAAATAATTGAAAATTCTATTATGTTTTTAAATTCATTTTTCCAATTTTCTTTGGCTTCATATGAACCCTTTCGGGACGTAAAGAATTCGTTTATTACGATTTTCGATAGAAGTTGCAAATGCATTTCCTGGAATATCAAAAAGGTATGCGGGGTTAAGTACTTTAATTTTTGTTAAATTATAATTATTCATAAAAGCCATTCTTCAATAACAGAAATAGGTATTGTTAGTTCTATAAGTCCAGAACCTGTAAAGGCACTCATCTCCTATTTCTTGTACATTGCTTAGGTTGATGGTTGTTATATTGCTTTGTTCCTGCAAAAGCGCTATCTCCCCATGGTCGATTACTTTGTTAAAATCAACAGAAGTACTTTCTTTTGGCTATAAAAATATTTCATTATCACTAGCAGTAGCTTTGTTAGGAAAATTTTATAGCTCCCTTTGGAGTGTTAAGTAGCCTTATAACAATACCATAATCATCAATTTCGAATAAATTACTTTCTTCCCCAGACTACGTTTTACATATCGATAGTGGTAGCTTTGTTTTTCGTTATCAGTAAGGCTTGCAGTTGCATTTCCTTCGGAAACACCTCTAGTCGAACAGCTTTATTCTTCTCCCATGATGGTTGCTTTACTATTTCTTTCTTTTGATGAAATTATTGTATAATCAGGGTTTTCCGCTTATGATTGTATTTCTTCTCACAGAAGTACCTTCTAAAGTTACTTCGTTTTTGCTATTTTTAGTTTATAAGTGATTTACCATAACAGAAAGACCTCTTGAATTTTTCAGTTTTTGGGTCTTTTACGATTATATTGGTACTACCTTTTTCTATTGCTGTGATATTTAAAAGTATTTTCTCTATGTTTGCTGTGAGCTATTGAAGGATTGGATGAAAGTAACAGTATAATTGTTGCCAAAACTAACTGTTTTAGTAACTGAAGAACCTTTTTCAATAGTAATAGTTTCTCCTGGGACTACTAAGTTTAGTACAGTTACTTTTATTTCGGCTTGTTTTCCTTTCGAGTCAAAAGATAGTTATTGTTGTTTCTCCTTCGGCTCCTGTACTTTTTATATTATTTTGTTCAATAATGGCTGTTATTTTACTTTCATCAGCACATTTTGCTGTACAAGAACCATTTGCAGACTGAATAGCAATGATTTTACTTTCATTTACTTTTAAAGATACTTCAGTATGCTCTAATGAGATATTTTGGATAGTTTCTTCTGGCTTATCTTTTGCTCTTATTACAAGCATTTAGAACCAAAGCAATAAAAGCTAAAACGTGTAAAATAGTTTAATTTTTCTCATAAATGTTAAATTTAGAATATTGAGATTATTAGATGATTGTATTTTTATATCTTTATAAAAACAGAGCAAAGGTAATAATTATTTTTAAATAAACTAAATAAATATTTATAAAAATATATTCAAGTCCTTGTATTTAAAACAAACTGAAACCGTCTCATTTTCAGGAAGTTATAATTAAATAGATATCCTTGTTATTTCTTGATGTTATTTTCTTGTAGTTCAAACTTTTAAAATATGTACAATCTATTAAAGCCTTATTTATTTATTGTATTTTTGCCAAAAATAAGATGAAAAACAATTCAAGATATTCGTACAGATTTTTCCTATTTTAGACAGAAAAATCAACGGAAAACCCTTAGTATATCTTTTTGATAACGGAGCTACTCTCAAAAACCTAAAATAGTAATTGATAGTATTGTAGAATATTATTCTTCTTACAATGCAAATATTCACAGAGGCGTACATACTCTAAGCCAAGAAGCTACCAATGCTTATGAACAAGCAAGACATACAAAACATATCAATGCTCAACAAGCATACGAAATTATTTTTACCAGCGGGACAACTCGAAGGAATTAATTTAGTAGCAAGTTCTATGGCTTCACTTTTTGGACCAAAGGAGATGAAATTTTGTACTTACTACTGAACATCATAGTAATATTGTTCCTTGGCAGTTTTCTTTCTGTGAGCGAACAGGTGCTGTTCTTCGTCCTATTCCTATTGATAGAAGGGAATGATTATTATATCTGAATTTGAGAAAATTCTTCTAATAGAACTGGAAAATTGTTAGGTTGCCAACACGTTTCTAATGCATTAGGGAATATTCACCCGATAGAACAAATTATAGAGAAAGCTCATTCTGTTGGCGCAGCTGTTCTTATAGATGGAGCCCAGGCAGCACCTCATTTTTCAAATAGATGTACAAGCATTAAATGTAGATTTTTTATGTAGCATCTGCGCATAAAATGTATGGTCCTACGGGTATTGGTTTTCTTTTATGCTAAAGAAGAATGGTTACATAAACTTCCTCCTTAGTCAAGGTGGAGGAGAAATGATAAAAAGTGTATGTTTCCAAGAAAGTATTTATGCGGAGCTTCCTTATAAATTTGAAGCTGGAACACCAAATATCTGCGGAGGAATTGCTTTGGTTATGCTATTGATTATATTCAAAAATATAGGTATGATTTCATTGCTCAGCACGAACATAAACTGCTGGAATATGCTACCAAACAAATCCTTCCATAGGAGATATTACTATTTATGGAGCTTCTGATATATCTAAAAAGCAGGAGTTATTTCTTTTAACATAAATGGAGTTCACCCTTTTATGATGTTGGAAACAATTTTAGACAAAATGGGGAATTGCCGTTCTGTACTGCGTCATCATGTGCTCAACCTATTATGGAATTTTATCATATACCGGGTACTGTTCGTGTTAGTTTTGCCTTTATAATACTTTTGAAGAAGTAGATATTCTTGTTGAAGGACTGAAAAAGCAAAAAGAATGCTTATGTAGTCTATGATTTTATTTTTAAACAAAAATATGAATTTTAGGTTATTTATTAGTGTTGTTTTTATTTATTTTCTCTTATTCATTTTTGGGCAAGAAAAAGAAGGACTTTAAGAGTAAAATATGAAAAAGACTAAAAGAAAAAGCAAAACACGTTTCTGATTTTTATAAAAAATAAAAATATAACCAAAAATAGCTTTCCTGATAGATTTTTAGTAAACCTATCGGTAAGTTTCGTTTTTCTTATTTATACTTGAAAACAAATAAGGTTTTAGACAAAGGATTGTTATTCACGGGCAAGGCTCCGAAGTAGAAGGTAAGAATGAATTACAATTTAGTAATATAGAAAATTCTCTTACAAAGTTCTCTCGGCAAGTGTGAGATAGGCAAAAAGCTACTATGGACAATTTGGAAAAAGCATATAAACTAAAAAGGCCTAGATAAGACCAATAGCAATGTAGAGAAAAGATACATTGTTCTACATTCTTTCTCTTGTATACCAGACCAAGAAACAGATAAAAATATGTTTGAGTTAGTTGCCCTACCCTTTCTTTGCTTTTGACAAAGTAGCTACTTATATAGATAATTCAAAATATCCTATAATTCTTTATTCTTTTTACGAAATGATTTCAGAATTTCAAAAACATATTTCTGCTAATTTTCCTGATATTCAAGATAAAAATCCTTTTTGGCTATTAGTGGAGGTATAGATAGTATGGTCTTAGCTGTTTTTACTAAAAGAAATAGGTATAAAACTACATTTAGCACATTGTAATTTTTCAATTGAGAGGTAATGAAAGTGATGAAGACGAGCTTTTTGTAAGAAAAATTTGCCGAAAAACAAAATATTTCATTAGAAGTTATTCGTTTTCAAACCAAAAAATACGCAAAAAGAGCATAAACTCAATACTCAATTGGCAGCAAGAGAGCTTAGATACGATTGGTTTCAACAAGTTTTAGTAGAAAAACAATGTGATTTTTATCGCTGCAGCTCATCACGCAGATGATATGCTTGAAACTTTTTAATAAATTTATCTCGTGGAGCAGGGCTCAAGGATTGTTATCAATCCCTGATGCGTAACCAAAAACATTATTCGCCCTCTCCCTACCCTTTTTCACGAGAGCAAATCTCTATTTTTGCACTTCAAAATAATATAGAATGGCGTGAGGATAGTTCTAATTCCTACTGATCATTATACTCGAAATAAGATAAGACATCATATTTCTCCTATTTTAAAACAAATACACCCAAGTTTTTAAAGAATTTTTCTAAAAACACAGGAAAATCTATCTCAAACACAAAAATTTTTCTTATTCAAATAAATAATATAGCAAAAGAATGCTTTTTCTACCCAACCGAATACTATTTTCCTAATAGATAAACTTAAAGATAACCCTAACCGAAAGTATATTATTTGAATTATTCAAAAATATAATTTCAATAATGCAGATGAGGTTAGATAAAATTTGTATTTGCTCTTTCTGGGAAACAAATCTTTTCAGAAACTCATAGAATTATACAACATCACGGCAAGTGGGAGATTACTGAACGAAATTTCGATAAAGAAAAATCTTATTTTCCATATAGAAAGAAAGAAAAACAAATAGAAATCCAATAAAAATGACTTTTTCTATCGTAAAAACAAATAGAAAATACAACAATAGATTATTTATCTTGATAACGACCTTCTTTCTACCCATTACGGTTAAGAAAAACGCAAAGAAGGGATTATTTTTATCCATTTGGATGAAATATCAAAAACTTCTTAGTAAATTCTTCAAAGATGAAAAATATTCTCTTTTAGATAAAGAAAATCAATGGATATTAACAGACCAAAAGATAATATCATTTGGGTTGTAGAAAACGTGATGATGAGCGATATAAAATCAATGAAAAACAAAAATATTCTAAAAATAGAGGTTTTATAAAAAGAATTAGGAATATCATATCTGGAAATACTCTCATTCCAGATATGTACCTTTGTGTAGATGAGTAAGCTAATTTTTATTCTTTAAATTAATAAATAATGAAGGTAATTCTATTTTTAATAAACATTTTACCTATTTTTGTTTAGGGCAAAACTGTTAAAGTAATGAGTTATAATATCCGTTATGATAATAACTTTGACGGAATCAATTCTGGACAGAGGGTACGAAAAGAGAAGGTTTTTAATATAATAGAAAATACAAAACCGATATTTTTGGTGTTCAAGAAGCATTAGTACATCAATGAAAGATTTAGAGCAGCATTTTCCTGAGTTTCAACGAGAGGAATAGGAAGAGATGACGTAAAGCAGCAGGAGAGCATTCGGCTATCTTAAAAGAAAAGTTTAAACTTCTTGAAAAAGGTGATTTTTGGCTCTAGAAACTCCAAATATTCCATCAAAAAGGTTGGGATGCAACCTGTTGTAACAGAATATGTTCTTGGGTAAAACTACAAGATAAGAAGAACATTTTTGGGTAGTTTAACGTTCATTTTGATCACGAGGGAAAAAATGGCTCAGTTACAAAGTGCAGATTTAATTTTGCAAAAAGATAAAAGAGATAACTAATAGGTGGGAAAGTTATTCTTATGGGAGATTTTTAATATGTACCCTAATAATCCTGCAGTTATAAAAATAACTTCTCAAATGTATGATACACGCAGCATTCAAAGACAACAAATGACTTTTGAGGATACTTTTAATGCTTTTAAGCTAGATGAACCTTTAAAAGGGAAGGTATAGGATTATATTTTTCTACAAGGAAAATGAAAGTATATGAAACAATACTTGAGCGTATACGAAGGGTTATATCCATCAGATCATTTTCCTGTTGTAGTACAATTGAAATTTTTAAAAATAAACTTAAACACAATCAAACAAAAATAGTTAAGAATAAAGCATAAAAACTCTCAGATTTCTCTCAGAGAGTTGTGCGGGTGAAAGGACTCGAACCTTCACACCGTGAGGCACCAGATCCTAAGTCTGGCGTGTCTACCAATTCTCACCACACCCGCAAAAATTAGTAACCTAAAAATTGAATGCAAAGGTACAGATTATAATAAACAAGTAATTTTTGTTTATTTTTAATGTTTTTCAAAAAGATATTTTTATAATATATTGATTTTAGTTGTATAAAAAGAAGAAATATTTTTATAAAAATAATTTCGTAACTTTGCTCTAAAAACAAAAATAATGATACGAGCGAATGGAAAATTACTTTTAACAGGAGAATATTTAGTATTAGATGGGGCATTGAGCCTTGCTTTTCCTACTCGAAAGGGACAAACTCTTTTTAGCTAAAAAGTGAAAAAGTTTTTGGAAAAGTATAAACAATGATGGCTCTGTATGGTTTGAAGATGAGTTATTTGTACAAGTGAAAAATTCTATTACTCAAAAATTTGGAGAAAAATTCTTCTATCTGCATATAGTCAAAACTCTTATTTTGAGGGACTTACAAAAAAATATTTCTGTAGAAACGTACTTAGAATTTCCAAGAGATTGGGGGTTGGGTTCTTCTTCAACATTGATTAGTTTAGTGGCTCAATGGGCGGGGAGTTAATCCGTATCAATTACTAACAGATAGTTTCGGGGGAGCGGTTATGATGTAGCTTGTGCTATGGCAAATTCTCCTATTTTGTATCAGTTAGTTGGAGAAGAGAAAAAGTATATCCTGTTGATTTTCAGATAGATTTTAAAGACAAATTATTTTTATTTATCTTAATCAAAAACAAAATAGCCGAGAAGGGATTGCTCAATATCGTAAGAATAAGAAGAATAAAAAGTAAAGCAATTGAACAAATTACAGAAATTACAGAAAATATGCTTCGTTTTCCTTCGTATTCAGCTTTTTTAGAAATGATAGACAAGCACGAAGAGATTGTGTCTTCTTTGCTGAATATGAATTGCGTAAAAATCCTTGCATTTTCAGGGATTTTCAAGGAAGTATAAAAAGTCTTGGGGCTTGGGAGGAGATTTTATTCTTGCAACTGGGGAAGAAATGTATGTTAAAGACTCATTTTTCTTCCAAAGGATATTTAACAATTATTTCTTATGAAAGAGATGATTTTATGAGAAAATAGAATAAAAATATGGGATAATTTTATTTTTGTTTAATAAATTAATTGTTTTTTTAGCTAAAAATAATTAAAAAAATAGACTATAAACTGATTTAAATCATTAAACAAAAGTTAAAAATTTAATATATATTAGAGAAAAAATGTAAATTTGCGAGATAATTACATAAACTTTTTATTTTATGAAGAAATATTTTTTTAACACTAAATGTTTTATTACTATCAGGAGGGATAGCTATGGCACAGAAAAATTAATTTTTGAAGAGTATGATTTGCCTAACGGCTTACATGTTATACTACATCAAGACAACTCAGTACCCGTAGTAACAACGGGGGTAATGTATCACGTAGGTTCTAAAGACGATATTCCTGGTAAGACGGGTTTTTGCTCATTTCTTTGAACATTTGCTTTTTGAAGGAACTAAAAACATTGAACGTGGAAAATGGATGTCAATAGTTTCTTCTCATGGAGGGCAAAATAATGCCAATACTACCACAGATAGAACGTATTATTATGAAGTTTTCCTTCAAATAATTTGCAACTTGGTCTTTGGATGGAAGCCGAAAGAATGCTTCATCCTGTGATTAATAAAATAGGTGTAGATACTCAAAAGAGTAGTAAAAGAAGAAAAACGCGAGCGAATGGATAATGCTCCATATGGTAAAATAATGTACTCAAATAGCAATAACTCCTCATTTGTTTCAAAAACACCCTATAAACAATCTGTAATAGGAAGTTTGGAAGACCTGAACTCTGCTGTATTAGATGACTTTGTGCGTTATAACGAAACGTGTTATAAACCCTAATAATGCAGTATTGGTAGTAACAGGTGATTTTGATAAAGATCAAAACTAAAAATGGATAGAATTGTATTTTTGCTCCTATTCAAAACCGTAATAAGAAACCAGTAAGAAACTTCCCTACAAGAAGCGCCTATTACAAAAGAAATAAAAAGTAACAGAGTATGATGCAAATATAAGTATTCCGTTAAAGCATATGCTTATAGAACCCCCAAAAACAAAACAGATGAAGATGCAATAACATTTGATTTTATTTCTCAAATATTAACAGGTGGTAAATCTTCTCGATTGTATAAAGAAATGATAGATGAGAAAAGAAGCATTACAAGTATTTGCATTCAATTTGGCACAAGAGGATTACGGAATTTATATGATGGGGGTTCTTCCATTAGAAACACTCTTTAGAGAAATTGGGTAAAGATATGGATGAAGCAATAAAACGCCTACAAACAGAGCTAATTTCAGAGAAAGAATACCAAAAATTGCTAAATCAGTTTGAAAAATTCTGTAGGTTCAAATTCAAAAATGTAAGGTATAGCACATTCTTTGGCTACAAATTATATTTTCTTTAAGGATACAAATCGTATAAATAAAGAATGGAACTTTACCGTAGTAACACGAGAAGACATTCTGCCGTGTGGCTCAAAATATCTTAATCCAAACCAACGTTTGAATATGGATTATTTACCTCAACCAAAGTCTAACTAAAACGATAAAGAAATGAGAAAAATATTCATAACAGCATCTTTATTGCTCACTTCACTTTTTATGAATGCACAAATAGATCCGAATAAAATGCAGAATTCGGCAAAAATACCTACTATCAACTTAGGAGAGCCTGCATATATATAAATTAGCAAATGGAATAACTCTTTAGTTGTAGAAAATCATAAACTACCGCGTGTATCCATTCGCTTAACTATGGATACTCCTCCTTCTGATGAGAGAAATATTCCAGGAGTAGGAGACCTTACTTCTGCCTTTGATGGGGAAATGGCTCAAAAACTATTAGTAAAGATGATTTTAATGAAGAGGTAGATTTTCTTGGAGCAGATGTTTCTCTATCTGCAAAAGGAGGAAAGTGCAAAGCTCTCTTACGCGTTATTTTCCTCGTATTTTTGGAACTTTTGCTGATGCTGCTCTCAATCCTAATTTTTACTCAAGAAGAGCTTGATAAACAACGTACAATAGCTATAGAAGGTCTGAAAGTAGGTGAGAATAGTGCACAAGCTATTGCAGGAAGAGTAAATGATGCTTTGGTTTTATACAACAAATCACCCATACGGAAATCTCAAACAGAAGAATCTCTTAAAAATAACTCTAAATGATGTAAAAATTCTATAAAGAAAACTTTTCTCCTGCGAATGCTTATATGGTTGTCTTAGGTGATATTAAACCAGAAGAAGCAAAAACAATGGTAGAAAAATATTTCTTGAAATGGTTGCCATCTAAAGCTTTACAAACATCTATATATTCTCCAAAAAGATGTTCAATATACATGTTAATTGAGTTGATGTACCCAATGCAGTTCAGTCAGAAATTAATATTTTTAACTTAGAAAAGCTCAAAATGGGCGATAAAGATTATTTCCCAGCTTTGATAATGAATTATATTTTTAGGAGGAGGATTTGGAAGCTACATCAATATGAATCTTCGTGAGCAAAAACTGATTTACTTACGGCGCTCGTTCTTCTATTGATGCAAACAAATGGGACAGATGCTACATTCAGTGTTTCTACCAAAGTAAGAAATGAGGTTACAGCTCGTGCGGTTGAAGAAATTTTTAAGGAAATACAAAGAATACAAAAAGAAAATGTTCCTGCTGATAAGTTAGCCGAAGCAAAAGCTCTTTACTTAGGTTCATTCATTATGTCTACTGAAAATCCTGGTATAATAGCTCGCTTTGCTTTTGAATAAAGAAATTTATAAATTACCTAAAAATTTCTATCAAAACTATATCAAAAACATTGAAGCTGTTACTGCTGAAGATGTAAAACGAGTAGCTAATAAATATATAAAATTCAATAATTTACGTGTAGTTATTGTAGGAAAAAGCTAGTGAAATAGCAGAGAACTTGAGGCTTTTAAAAATTCAATGGGAAAGCTATGCCTGTTTTCTATTTTGACAAATATGCAAATAAAACAACAAAAGCCAGAAACTCCCTAAAATGGATAAAAATGCCTCTGTAGAAAGTGTAGTTATATATATAGACCTTATTGGAGGAAAAGAAAAACTTCAAAAAGTAAAATGCAATTACTATTCATTCTTCACAATGTACAAGGACAAGAATTGAAATTTCATAACATTATTGCCAAAGGAAAAATGCTTTCAAGTATTCAAACAATGAGAATGACAATACAAAAATTGTATTTGACAGGCAAACAGGCTATATTGAACAACAAGGACAAAAATGGATCTGCCAGATGAAATGAAAAAGTCTTTCTGAAAGCCGTGTTTTTCCTGAACTTGAATTTTACTAACCAAAATGCAAAAACTCTTAGGCATTGAAAACATTAACGGAGAAGATGCTTATGCGATAGAAAAAGAAAATACAACTTATTACTATAACGCAAAAACAGGACTAAAAATAGGAGAAGTAACCAAACAAAAACACCAAATGGTGAAATGATTATTTCTAAATATTCTTCTGATTATAAAGAAGTTGAAGGAGTAAAATATCCTTTCAAATACGTTCAAAATATGGTAGAATGGATATAACCCTTACTGCGGATAGTTATGAAAATCAAATCAGTTACTGACGAAAGTTTTAAATAATCTTTTCTCTTTTCATTAAATAAAATACAAGAAAAATGGTCTTTTAAGGTTCATTTTTTTCTTGTATTTATGTATCTTTTGTGCCTTAAAATTAATTAGAAAATGATAAAAGATACTTATTTTTTTGCTTCCTTTCTTTTTATTCAATAATAATAAATGCTCAAATAGACTCTTTTTCCAAGATAGTATAGCAAAAATCCATATTCTTTTAAAAAGCTAAACAGCTTATAGCGCCTGTGAGTCTTTTCTCTTTGGGAGTTATCGCAAGAAATACAGAGTTCAATCATTTTGTACAAAAATACAACGGATTATGTAAAAGGAAATTTAAAATAGATGATTACCTTCAATATGCCCCTATTGTAAGTGTTTTTGCAATGAGTAATTTGGGAGTTCCTGCCAAGCATTCTATAAAAGAAAGAATGCTTATTGGAGCTACAGCATATGCTATAACAGCAGTGGCAGTCAATGGTTTAAAATATACTGTCAGAGATTTAAGACCAGATAAATCTACTCGAAATTCTTTCCCTTCAGGGCATACAGCAACAGCTTTACAGGGATAGAAATTTTTTTATCAAGAATATAAAGATTCTGATTTTTATTAGCTTCAAGTGGATATGTAGTTGCTTCTTTTTGTAGGAATAATGCGTATTCGAAATAATAGACATTGGGCATCAGACGTATTAGCAGGAGCAGGAATAGGCATACTTAGTGCAAAAGCAGCATATTGGTTATTCCCTGTTACTCAAAAATATTTTTGGAGATAAAGCTGAAAAAAACATCAACCAAAATAAGTTTGCATCCTATATACTCCGAAGAAATGAAAAGGAATAGGAATGGTATTATTGTTATAATATAAATCTTCATCAATGAGACATTAGTCTCAAATGTTACTAAACAAGTAGGCTCATAGTTCTTTGTTTTATAAAGACAATATCTTCAATCTAGCTATATTTTCTTCAAATACTTGATTTCTTTTTCAGTTATAGTAACATTTTTATACAAATGTGTTTCTTTGACTAATCCTTATTTATCAACAAATAAATAGAAAACGCACCTTCTTTACTACCATCTGTAATCATCTAATAAGCCGTCTGCAGTTCGGTATTTTTGTAAAAGAAAGTTACATAATGGTCATATACCTTCAAATCAAATAGCTTAAGAAAATAATTCCAACAAATCTGAAGAAAAAGCAAGTGAACAAATTTACCCATTTTGCAAATCTGTCAATTAAAAAATATAAAATAATAACCAATTCCTCAAAAATAGAATCAAAATAATTCTATTTTCTTCAAAAATAATTTATAAATAAATACAAGTCTTTAAATAAATTCATATCTTTGCATATTATAGAAACAAAATAAATAGTTATATGAACGAAGAAATGGATATTATTTTTGGATAGCACCCAAGAGTCTATGCAAGATGCAGTAAATCACTTAGAAAAATCTTTCACTTAACATTCGTGCAGGAAAAGGCTAGCCCGCAAATGCTTGGGAGTGTTTTTGTAGATTATTACGGATCACAAACGCCTCTTAGTCAAGTAGCTAATGTTAGCACGCCAGATTCCACACTATAACCATTCAGCCTTGGGAGAAAAATGCTTTCTGTAATTGAAAAAGCTATTATGGTTGCTAATTTGAGCTTTAACCCAATGAATAACGGAGATGTTATCATCATTAGTGTGCCACCTCTTACCGAAGAGCGTAGAAAAGAACTCGTAAAAAGCAAGCAAAAGGAGAGTGCGAAGACGCAAAAATCAGCGTTAGAAATGCTCGACAAGAAGCCAATAAAGAAATATCTGAAGTTTCAGAAGATATTAAGAAAACAACAGAAGAAAATGTACAAAATTAACAGATAAATTTATCAAAAATTGATGAAATTTTTTGTACAAAAAGAAGCTGAAATATTAAAAAGTATAAAAAATATTGAAAAATATGGCAAAAAGGAAAAACAGAAGTAAAAAGAAAAGGCTGAGAAAGATGGAAAAAGCAGCTGCCTGAAACTTGCCTTTAGAAAAATTAATAAAAAAATATAGGGAAAAAGGTGCTGTTATTCGCTTAGGAGATAAAGTAGAAGAAAAAGTAGAAGTTATCCCAACAGGTTCTCTTACATTAGATCTTGCTTTTGGGAGTAGGAGGGTACCCTGTGGGCGAATTATAGAAATTTTCGGACCAGAATCATCAGGAAAACAACACTTACTCTTCACGCTATTGCTCAAGCTCAAAAAAACTTGGAGGAACAGCTGTTTTTCATTGACGCAGAACACGCTTTTGACCCTAGCTATGCAAGAAAAATTAGGCGTTAATACAGATGATTTGTATGTATCTCAGCCAGATAATGGAGAACAAGCCCTTGAAATAGCTGATACTTTTGTACGTTCAGGTGGAGCAGATTTAATCGTTATTGACTCTGTGGCTGCTTACTCCAAAAACTGAAATAGAAGGAGAAATGGGAGACTCTAAAATGGGAGTTCACGCTCGTTTAATGTCTCAGGCTTTACGTAAAATAACAGGAAGTATTAAGAAAGCAAATTGTATCGTAATGTTTATCAATCAATTACGAGACAAAAATAGGGGTGATGTTTGGTAGCCCAGAAACTACCACAGGAGGTAATGCATCGAAGTTCTATTCTTCTATTCGTATTGATATTCGTAGAAGTCTTTACACCTATTAAAAGATAAAGACGGAAATGCCATAGGAAATGCGACTCGTGTAAAAGTGGTTAAAAAATAAAAGTAGCTCCTCCGTTCCAAAGTGCAGAATTTGATGTTATGTATGGGGAAGGTATCTCAAAATCTGGAGAAATAATAGATTTAGGTGTAGATTATGATATTTTATCTAAAAAGTGGAGCTTGGTATAGCTATGGTGATATGAAGTTGGGCAATGGTCGTGATGCAACAAAGACTCTTTTTATTGGATAATCCTGAATTGATGGAAGAAATTGAGAATAAGATAAAAAGAAGTTGTAAAAAGCAGGTGCTTCAAAAAGCAACAAAAGGTAAAAACAAAAGGTAAAAAGGTAAAAGCCAAGAAAATGAAGTAGTTGAAGAGCAAGAGGAAATTGACGAAGAATATATTGATGATGATGAAGAGTACTCTGAAGAAGATGAGGATTAACAATTTTAATAAAAAGCCATAACAATTTGTTATGGCTTTTTCCTATAAAAATAAAATAAAAATTAACAAATAACACCACTTCCAATAGCTCATCTTCATCATACCACACTGCAAATTGTCCAGCAGTAATGGCACTTTGAGGTATTTCAAAATGAATAAACATTCCTTCTTTTGTTTTTGAACAAGGTAGCATTTTGCAAAGGTTGGCGATATCGAATACGTACTTTTACTTTTTGATTCATTTTCTTTTTAGACTTAAATCTGGACGAACCCAATGCTCATCAGTTTGTTTTATAAACAGCGCTTTTTCGGAATAATCCTCTATGTGAATGCCCTTGTCCCTGTGTAAATAATATGATATCTATTTCAATAACAAAAGAGGTTCTTGTGTGCCACCTACATTTAGTCCCTTTGCGTTGTCCTATAGTGAAATAATGCGCTCCTTGGTGAATGCCTACTTTTTCCATCTTCTGGTTGATAAACAAAGTGTTGTGATAGGTATTTTAATTCATCTTCATACGATTCAAAAAGGCGTAATTTATCAAAATCATTATACCCTTGCCAAGTGTTAGGTATTTTCAATAATATCGCCTTTGTTTTTGGTAATAATTTTTGTTGCAAAAAAACTCTGGTAACCGAACTTTTTCCAACAAAGCATAACCCTTGCGAATCTTTCTGCGGTGATTAAACCTTGTGATTTTGCAATGGCTCGTACTTTCAGATTTTTGTAAATCTCCTATCGGGAAAAAGAGATTTACTAAGCTGTTCTTGAGAGAGTTGGCATAAGAAATAAGATTGGTCTTTATTGGTATCTTTTTCCCTGAAAGAAGCCTAAAAACTTCTTTTCCCATTTATTTCTATTGATTCTTTTTCTGCAATAATGCCCTGTTGCTACATAGTCAGCACCTAAACTTAGAGCAAGTTGCATAAAAACGTCAAATTTTATTTCTCGATTACATAACACATCTGGGTTTGGGGTTCTTCCATTTTCATATTCATTGAACATATAATCAACTATTCGTTTTTATAAGGTTCACTCATATCAACAGTTTGAAACGGAATACCTAATTTCTCTGTCACCAAAAAGGGCGTCATTACTATCTTCTAACCACGGCATTCATCGGATATTGTAACAGAATCATCGTGCCAATTTTTTCATAAAAGCCCAATAACTTCATATCCTTGTTCTTTTTAGCAAATAAGCAGCCACGCTACTATCTACTCCGCCACTGAGGCCTACTACTACTTTTTCATTGTTAAAAATCCTTTTCAAAGTGCAAAAATACAATTTTTTAAAAATAAAAATCTGAAAAGAGAGAAATATCTTTTTGGTTTTTATTTCAAATTCAATAAAAATTGTAACTTTGCCCTCATAATTTTAAATTCAACGTAATGACTAGAAATCATTTTTACTACTATTTTTGATGGTTTGTCTTGGTATTGTAGGCTTAGCGTCTGTTTTACCTTATATTTTTTAGTAATAATGAACAACTTCCTCAGCAACAGGTATTTACACAAGAAGAAATAAAACCTTATGAACCTCCTTTTTGAACACGAAGGTAATTTATCTTTTCAAAAATGATGGGGACTTTAATAACTCAAATACAAATAGAATTTGCTCGTACAGCTAAAGAAACAGAAGTTGGGTTAATGTACAGAAAGTCAATGGAAGAAAAACCAAGGAATGCTTTTTATTTTTCCAAATGAAGAAATGCGTTCTTTCTGGATGAGAAATACTTATATCCCTCTGGATATCATATATTTGAATAAAGAAAAACAAATTGTAAGTATTGTTAAAAGGCAGAGCCTCTTAGTGAAAACTTCACGCCCATCAGAAGCAGAAGCTATGTATGTTCTAGAAGTAAATGGCGGTTTTTCAGATAAATATGATTTGAAAAAGGAGATTATATCACTCATGAATCATTGATTGATTAATGGAAGAAAAAGTAATTCTTGTTGATGAAAAATGATCAACCTATTGGGTTGATGGAAAAACTCGAAAGCACACCAAAAGGCCTTTTGCATCGTGCTTTTTCGGTTTTTATTATCAATTCAAAGGAGAAATATTGCTTCAACAACGGGCTTTTAAGCAAATATCATTCACCTGGACTTTGGACAAATACTTGTTGTAGCCATCAACGTCAAGGAGAAGATAATTTACAAAGCAGGTAGCGTCGTTTATGGGAAGAAATGGGTATGCAAGTGCCTTTAAAACAGTTGTTTTCTTTTATTTATGAAGCTCCAATGGGAAATGGTCTTACAGAGCACGAATATGATTATGTTCTGATTGGTTTTCTCAGATGAAAGTCCAAGTATCAATCCGTTAGAAGTTTGTAACTGGAAATGGGTAACACCCGAACAAATACAAAAATCAATAGCAGAAACGCCTGAAGAATATACGGCTTGGTTTTAAGATTATTTTTGATAAATTTTATCATTTTCATAGCTGAAAATATAACTTTGTAATTAATAAAAAGACTTGTTTTAGATAGTATTTTTATACTTTTTCCTGAGCTTAGTCTTGAAGTTGTAAAAATTAATATAAATCCTTCTTTGATAAGAGGGATTTTTCGTATTTTTACGTTTTTCTCACAAATACCTATGGATTTTGAACGTATCAAAGAAAAATTAGCCATCCTAGCCGATGCTGCCAAAGTATGATGTATCCTGCTCTAGTAGCGGAAGTAATCGTAAAGGGAAAGAAAGGAGAGCTAGGAAATGCTGCCTTTTCAGGAATCTGCCATTCTTTTACAGAAGATGGTAGATGTATTTCGTTGCTCAAAATCCTCCTTACGAATCATTGTATTTATGACTGCGTGTATTGTGTATCTAGGCGAAGTAATGATATACAACGAGTAGCTTTTCAGCGTACAGGAAGTAGTGGATTTAACTATCAATTTCTACCGAAGAAATTATATAGAAGGACTTTTCCTGAGTTCTGGAGTATTCAAAGACCCAGATACTACAATGGAACGATTGGTAAGAGTCGCTAAAAATTACGATTGGAAGAACATTTTAATGGTTATATTCATCTAAAAACAATCCCTGGAGCAAGTGATATTCTCATTCACGAAGCAGGACTCTATGCTGACCGTCTTTCTATTAATCTTGAAATTCCTACCAAGGAAGGGCTTAAGCTTCTTGCCCTGAGAAAGACCATAAGCAAATGCTTGTTCCTATGCAACAGGTCAAAAAATGAATTAGCTATCACGGCTTTTAGAAAGAAAAATTCAAACATACTCAAAAATTCGCTCCTGCTGGACAAAACAACTCAAATGATTATTGGCGCTACTGACGAAACAGACCAAAAATCATCTCAGTAGCGAACTATATGTACAATAAATTTCAGCTTAAACGTGTTTATTATTCAGGGTATGTACCTGTACTAACCGATAATCGCTTACCTTCTTTACAATCACAAGTGCCTATTGTGCGGGAGAACAGACTCTATCAAGCCGATTGGCTAATGCGCTATTATGGATTTGATTCTCAGGAGATTCTAAGCCCAGAACAACCTTTTTAGACCTAGAAATAGACCCTAAACTTGCTTGGGCTTTGCGTAACCAACATTTATTCCCTGTAGATGTGAATACCGCGCCCACGAGAACTCCTTTTTGCGTATCCCTGGGGTGAGGCGTCCATTCGGTAGAGAAGATACTTTTGGCACGTACTTTCCAGAAGCTCACGGTGTATTCTCTCAAACAAATAGGGTGTAGTTCTGAGTAGGGCAAAGTATTTCATTACTTGTAGCGGTTCTACACCCTTAGCAGGAACTATGGACAGTCTTTCCTTGCGTCGGTTACTGATTAAAAACATCCGTAGTCAAGCATAATGCACTCTTCACAGGGCAACTTTCTTTTTGATTTTCCAGAAACTATTAAGACTTCTACACCTTGACGCATCTTGTTTATGATAATAGCTTTTGAGGGCTTTCTCACGGCTATATTTATTACCTTTTTCTCACAGCTATCAGGAGGTTATTATTAGCCCTCAGTCAAAGCTATCTTCCTACCCTTTTTGGTGAAGAAGTAACTATATACACCGATTTGGCTCAGGCGAAAAAGGGTTTTAACCAAAATAGAAACTACTTGGGGTAGGGAGGGAGTTTCTATTTTTCTTAAAAAGCTTTCCTTTCTCAAGAAGAAAAATAGAAAACGCTCTGCTAGAAGCTATTCAGATGATGGTAAAAATACCCAAAAAGAAAACGTATTACAGAACTTTGCCAATGAAGCAATTGTACGCATACACAATGCATCTAAGAGCGTAGGGCGCGAAGTGCATCGACTTAAAGAGTTTATTCGCTTTGAGAAGGTCGGTAACCTATATTTTGCTAAGATTTCTCCTCAATATGAAGTGTTACCCCTTGTAGTACCCCACTTTTAAAGCCCGTTTCTCTGATCAAGAATGGGTGCTTTATGATGCGCAAAGGCAATATGGCTTTCATTACGACCTGTCAGAAGTAGTTGCCTTTACTCCTGAGCATAAAGATTTCGGTAAATTAGCCCAAGACTCAGACAATTACCAAGCGCTTTGGAAAAGCCTACTTCCAACATATCAATATCTCAGAACGAAAGAACAAACGGCTACAATTGCAGTTGATGCCCTAAAACGCTATTGGGAATATCTTCCTGAGGTAAGTAAAAAGATAATTTATAACGACTAATCTGTTATTAATTATTCTTTTTCTAATAGTTAAATATCTGTTTGTCTCCTGTCATTTACTTACAGAAACTATTTTTATATACGAAAAATAGTAGTATTACCTTTTTCTTTGCTTTTTGTTAGGTAAAAACATAATAAATACTATTAGTTTTTTGTTTTTATAATGAAACAATAATCAACACGTTATTCTTATGTTTTTATATTAAAAGAGTGTAATCAACACTATTAGTTTTTATACTTTTTGATATAAAAATAAATATCCTTTCGTATAGGAAAGGATATTTATATAAATGAAAGTTATGTTTTTAAATGGTTGTATATACTTTTAAGTATTCAAAAACTAATATTCTATACCTATGAAATATAATTTCCTATACTACCAAACACTTTTTAACCCTCTTTCTACAAACTTTTCTTTAATTCCTTTGTCATCAGCTTCTTTTTATCAGGAGTTTTACAATCTAAAAATTTTAAGGCTTACCAAGTTAGGAAGCTCTAAAAATAGACTCTGCGTTAGTTACAAATTTACCGTTTATTAGTGCAATTTCTTCTAGTTGAGGAACCTCTAAGAAGGCACTACAATCCGTATCACAATAGAGTTGAGTTGATCCAAATAGCTTGTAACGATTTTAGTACACCAATCCCTTTAAAAGGAAAATTTTTACTCCAATCCTATCAATGACAAGGTTTGTAAACTATTTCTGAAAGGAGCTAAATACTCAAAAACAGGTACAGTACTAGCGCTTATATCTCAAATGCTTTATATTTGAGAATAGTTTGTAATTGTTTTTAGAATGGTGATTTATCATCATTTCGAAATTCTACATACTCTAAGTTAGGAAATTGTTCTGGAGAAATTTGTATGTATTCTTCTATACGATTGCAATTGGATAAATGAAGAATACCCAAATAAGTAAGATGCTCTAATTTTAAGTCTTTTTAACAACTTTTCGTTCTGAAATACTTCTTTGTTTTCGTTAAAAATAGTTATTAAACTCACTCTGATTTATAAACCTTAAACTCTTAATGATTTTGGAAATTTCAGAAGATGAATATCTTTCATATAGATAGTAGGAAGGAATAAAGTATGTAGAGAGGGTCATTTGCTCTAAATACTGTTGTAGTATCTTCCAACTCCTACCTTTAGAGTATGTTATCTCTAAGAATTCTATATCTTCTAATACTTCCGTAGGGAAAGGACTTCCTACTTTTTAATAGGTTACAATCCTCTTCATCAAAAATATTCTTTGAACTCTTTTGTGTTGTTAGAAAATAAGCATGGTCAAAAGTAAATAACTGATTTCTTATATTCTTTTGTTAATTTATGGAGTATATTCCATATCTATATTTTATTTTATATTAATTATGTCGTATTTTTTATATTTTTGTTCTATTTTTAGTTTTCTAAATTATACTTCATCATTTCAAAATAGTATTTTTATTCTTCAAAATTTCATTATTGTAATTCAATAGCTTATTTTTGGAGATTGAAATATTATATCACTATGTAGATATAGTATTTCAGTAGGGAAAAACTTCACTTCATTACTTCTAAATTGAATTTTATAGTTCTTAAAATGTTATTTTTGTAGTTTAATAATATGTAGTGATATCATCTATTATAAAAGATTTAATTAATCATTTTCAGTAAAGAATAGATTGTTTATATGTTTTTATTCTTATACAATATTATAAATGTTATTAATTTATATCTTTTGTATATCTATTTGTTAGTTTTTGTTATGTTTCATAAAATAAATAGGTTATTCTTTTAGGTAGTTGAGGGGCTCTTCTATATAAATAAAGAGGTTATCAAACTTGATAACCTCCTTTTGTTTATGCTTGTACTACTTTATATAATTTATCTGATGGTCGTGTACGAAACTCAGTAATAATTGTACAAGAATCTCCTTTTTAGCTTGCTCAGCAGGTACATCATTCACTTGCATAGCCTGTAAGGTAAATTCTTGAACCCTGTGGTAGGTCCTGTAATGAGTATTTTATCACCTACTTTAATGTCAAAAGCTTCTATTTTTAAACTCTGATATTCCTGTTTTCGGGAAGAAATGAACTGCTTTGCCAACGTATATTTTTCTGTGTAGCTTGTGAGCCTGGTACTCCACTCCATTCGCCTAACTTTTGTCCTAGATAATAACCTCCCCAAAAACCACGATTATAAAACCGTACTTAGGGCTTCCATCCAAGTGCTAACCTTTTTCTTTCGTGTAAGAACCTTCATAATAAGCATCAATAGCCTCTCTATATGTACGTATAACAGTAGCTACATACTCTGGTGCTCTTCCTCTTCCTTCTATTTTTAAGACTTTTGCACCTGTGTCAATCACTTGGTCAAGAAAAATCAAGTGTACAAAAGGTCTTTTTGGAGACATCATATACTCATTATCTAACTCAATTTCGAATCCACTTTCTTGGTCGATGACAGTATATCTGCAATTTTTGTTTGCAAGCTCCTCGATTTGCAGACGAGTTGTGAGAGTGCAAACTCAATAACATTTCCTGAAACAGCCATACACAAAGCCCCGTGCCCCAAAAATTTCGACTTCAACTAAGTTTCCAGAAGGTCCTTTTATTTGTTCTTTTTCAATTTGTTCACAAATTTTCTTTATTTGTCTAAGCAAAGCTCTCTACTCATTACCATTGTGTCTGCAAAAAAGCGAGTAAAAACGTACTGTTTCAATATTCGTAATATTAATTTGAGTAGAAATATGTACCTCTACGCCTATTTGCCTTGCATAAGCGATAACGGCTTGGTCCATAGCGATAACCGCTGTAATATCTGATTCTTTAGCTTTGTCCAACAAAGTTTTTATGATAGATAAGTCGTGGTCATAAATAATAGTGTTGGAGAGTCAAATAAGTACGTACATTTTTTTGCTTTACATCTGCGAGATATTTCTTCAAGGTCGTCCAATGTAAAATTAATGCTTGAACGCGCTCTCATATTGAGCTGTTCTACTCCAAAATATACTGAGTCTGCCCCATTATCTAGCGCTGCTTGTAAAGATTCAAAGTTTCCAGCTGGTGCCATCAGTTCTATTCTTCCTGTTGTTGTCATTATTTTTGTTTTTATTTGAAAGGGCAAAATTAGAGATTTTATCCATATAGACAAAAAGTATTTTTAGAATGAAAAATAATTCTGATAAAAATAAAATTTGGTATTTTTGGGAAGGATTAAAAACTTAAAATAAAAAAATCAAATAGAGAACAAAACTCATATAAAGTGTCTGTTTTATTTAGTAACTTTTGCCTTTTATTTTTAATAATTAATTTCTCTATTATGAGTAAATCTATCTTTTTGTTATGTTTGTTAGTTTCATTTTCTGTATTTAGCCAAGAAAGAATAAGAGACGTAAGAACAAACCCCTGATATTTATTTCTTGAAAATAGATGATGTTCCTAAAAGTTTAGAATTGCTTCCGCCTCCACCACAACCAGGAGTATTATTTTTAAATGACCAAGCCCTATACCAATGGGGAGTAATACAACGAAATACACCTCGTGGAGAACAAGCTGTTGAAGATGCTCGATTGGACGGAGATGGCGTTCGAATGCTTTTCAGAGGCTTTTGGCATCAAAAATATCCAAAGAAACCACCCCAGAAATATATAAACGTTATCAATATGCGTGAAGATGACAGGCGATTTGGCAACTCGTGGCGCCAAAGAACATTATATGCGAATGCGTCCTTTTTCTTTTTATAAAGAGAATACGTGTAATACAGAGCAACAAAGTGGCTTAGCAAGGAATGGTTCTTATCCTTCTGGGCATACTCGCAATTGGTTGGGCTACGGCTTTAGTTCTTGCTGAAATTAATGTAGAAAGACAAAATGAAATCTAAAAAGAGGTTATGAAATGGGGCAGAGTAGAGTAATTTGTGAGTTATCATTTTCAGAGTGATGTTGATGCAGGTAGATTAGTAGCAAGTGCCGTAGTGGCTAGGTTACAGCTGATGATAACTTTATGAAACAACTGAATAAAAGCAAAAAGAATTTTTAGAACTTTCTAAAAACATAAAAATGAACAAAAACTAAAATTAAAATAAGATTAACTTTTTATAACTTTTTGTATTTGGAAAAACTACTTTTTGTCAATAGTTTGTATAAAAACTTACAGCAATGAAAAACTTATTTTTCAGTATAGTTATAATTTCAGGTTTTTGCATTAGTAAGTTGTAATAGTAATAAAATCAGCAACAAGTTGAAAGCTCAATTTGTTAATACTTTTGTTTTATCAAATAAATTTTTCTGATAGCATTCCGTACAATGTTACCCCCAAGTGCTATTTTTGAAAATATAACGAAATAATTAAAGCAACAAAATAGTTTATATTTTATTTTTTTATTAGGCTGTCTTCGGATAGCCTTTTTAGTTTTATAGTCAAATAATAATTACAAATGGAAGAAAAATATACTTTTTGGTGGAAAATCTACCAGAAATATGGAAAAATACTTACTTCTCACTTTTATCATCTCAATGAGGTTAAAAAGATGAAAATGACACAAAATTATTGAATTAGGGTACGCTTTTTGAAAATAACGAAGATTTCTATCAATTACAAGAGCTTATTCAGCTAAAATATAGTTGTAAATATGAAAAAATAAAATAAATTTTTATTCCTTTTTAGGTTTCTTACAGAAAACTTATTTGGAGTAGATTTGCAAGGTAATAATATAGAAAAATATATCTTCATTGTCAGATTTATTTTTATTAAGAGAATTGAATTTATCTGAAAATCAAATAATTGATATTTTACCAATCTCTAATTTATTACAAATGAAAGAATTAGATCTTAGTTGGAATAAAATAGAAAATATTTCACCAATTTCTAAATTGATAAAAATTACAAATCTTGAGCTTGGAGGAAATCAAATAGTTGATATAGAGCCTCTTAGAAATCTTGAAAATCTTACTTGGCTCAATATAAGTGATAATAATATTTCTGAAATTTCAGCTTTATTCCATCTTAAAAATTGGTAATTCTTAATCTTAGAAACAATCCTATTAATAAAGGAGAAATTTCTGAGCTTAGAAAAATTACCACATACACAAATTATTGTATAAAACCTTGAAAATGAAACATATATTAGTTATTCGGCTTTCCGCAATGGGCGATGCAGCAATAAGCGTACCTGTTCTTTCTGCTTTTTAATGAACAATATCCAGATGTAAAAATAACGATACTCACTAAGCCTCTTTTTGCTCCAATGTTTGCGCATTTAGTAAATTGTAAGGTTTTTCCGATAGATTTAAAAAGGAAAACATATAAAGGATTGTTAGATTGTATAAGCTTTATAAAGAATTAAAAGCGGAAAAAAATAGATTTTTGATTGCAGATTTGCATAATGTTTTACGTTCAAATGTGTTAAAATTACTCTTTAGAAGCTCAAAAATTCCTTTTTATCAAATAAATAAAGGAAGAAAAAGAAAAAGAACTCACCAGAGAAAAAAATAAAATATTTAAGCAGTTAAAAACTTCTTATAGAACGATATGCAGAGGTTTTTGGAAAAATTAGGATTTCTATTAGTCTTGAAAAATTATATTTGGCTCCAAGAAGATTGGCTCAAATGAAGTGAAAAACTTACTTTCCGAGAATAAAAATATAGGAATAGCTCCTTTTGCATCGCATATAGCAAAAGAATATCCATTTATAAAAACTCAAAGAAGTGATTTTTAAGCTTTTCAGAATGCTATCCTGAATCGAAAATATTCATTTTTTGGAGGAGGAAATCACGAAAAAGTATCGTAGAACAAGTTTCTCAGCTAAAAATGCTGGGCAAAATATGGGAAAGTTGTCCTTTTCAGAAGAATTAGAGTTAATTTCTAATTTAGATGTAATGTTGGCAATGGATAGTGGTAATGCACATCTTTCTGCTATGTTTGGGTAGCAACAATTTACTCTTTGGGGCGTAACTCATCCTTTTGCTGGGTTTTTTATCCGTATGGGCAACCCATAGAAAAATGCTTTGCTTGCCGATAGACAAAAATTTCCTTTGATACCAACATCAGTATACGGGAATAAATACAGATATGGGTATGAGCAAGCAATTTTGACTATTTCAAATGAAGATATTTTGTCAAAATATAAAGAAATATTAGATAAATAATGAAATATTAAATATTCATTAGATGTTAATTATTAGTAAATACTATTAAAAATATTATCATTATTATTTAGAAAATATATAAAAAGAACAAAATGTATTGAATATCAGTATTTAATAGATTTGTTAGTTTTATTTTTTTATAATATTTATCAAGAAATGAATTTTGCTATAACTATTCTTTTTATAATTTTGCACCCTTTGAAATCATTTTAAAAATATGATAGTCTACGAAACAAATTTTACACTTCCACACGAAGAAGCAGATTTTTGAGCGCTGGATATCTCTGGCAATAGCTTCTGAACGCGCAAACAGGTGGGAGATATTAACTATATTTTTGTAACGATGATTATCTGTACAAAATAAATGTAGAATACCTCAACCACGATACGCTAACGGATATTATTACTTTTTGATTATACTAAAGGGAACACTTTTATCAAGTGATATTTATATTTCTGTCGAGCGTGTGGCTGACAATGCTAAAGACTTTGGAGTAGATTTTGAAACAGAGCTTTTTGCGTGTTATGGTACACGGAGTTTTACACCTTTGTGGGTATAAAAGATAAAAACAGAAGCAGAAAGCCAAAAATGCGACAAAAAGAGGAAGAAAAATGCAACTTTTTACTTTAGAAAAATATAGGAGTTTTTATAACTCCTATTTTTATTTTCTAATCTTTATTCTCACTATTTATAGTTCCACCACTAACGGCAAATTCCTATTGCTTTTTGAGCAGAAATTCCATTGGCTATTTTAATGTTTTCTGCTTTTACAATAATAACCCACCCTGAAATAGCATATGAATGCGGTAAATAAACACTAACCATATCTTCAAAACCCAACAGCTGATATATCTTTTTGTGTTATAAAGCCTATACGCCACATCTCTGGAGCATCTTGTACTTTTACCCAAACAGGATTCGTAAATTTACGTTTTATCACCCACAAAAAGAGTTTATTACTTCTTTTATAGAAGAATATAAAAACGAATGCCAGGAGTGCGTTTGAGTAAATAATCAATAGTATTAATAAGAAATTTTTCCTAAAAAGGAATTTACTCCCCAAAAACCTGTTATTGTAGTAGCTATAATGATAACTGCAAAAACTAACCCTGGATATTCTTTAGAAACATTAGGTATTAGGCTGTCAATACTATAAAAACTGTCCAAATAATCCAAATAGTAGTAACTCAAAAGGCTCTAACATTAAGATTCCTTTTTGTATAAAAATACCTCTAGAATCCAACCTAAAATATTATTCTTTTCATTTTTACTTATTGCCTTCTGTATTTTTCTATACGTTTGTTGAGTTTTTAATTCTTTTAATTTTTTTCTTTCTTGGCGTTTTGGAGCCTCTTAGGATTATTTTTAGCTAATTTCTTTTTGCTTTTTGCTGATATTTTTTTATCAAAAAGCAAAGAAAGCATCTTTTGTGTTTTTCTGCCAAAAATTCTTTTTGCTTCTTTTTGTCTTATAATCATTTTAGTAAGTTTTGTCTCCAATATCTCTTTTTCAGCTTGTAACTCCAGTGAGTGTAGTTTCTTCTTCTTGAGATTGAGCTTAGGGCAAAATTTCCTAAAAATAGGGCAAAAAATAATTATCAGAAATTTTTCTTCATCTTTATGTATTTTGATATTTTAAGGGCGCAAAGATAGTATGTTATAATTTTATTATCTTTGTCTGTTAGGATGAAGTAAAATGAAGAAAATACGAATCCTTTCCCTACTAAAGAAGAAAGCGGTAGATAGTAACTCTCAATAGATTGGGAGTATTATCGTATAACTTAATATTTTGTTTTGAGTAAAAAAATATAAAAACGTAAATTCTGATAATTAATCAGTTATTTAAAAAATAAGTTCATTAAAAACTTTAACGAGCTTATTTCTTTTAAATCAGAAAAATCTTTCTTTTGTCCAGCTATATTGAGTAATTTCTTTTTCTCCGAAAGCAAATAATTTATTTTTATAAAAAAATCAAATCTTTATAATTTTTATTAATAGAAGATATTAATTTTGTGTCTTCAGGATTTTTATAGAGAATATCTTTAATTCATCATCGCAAATTAGTAAATAATTTTTGTCAGGAGAGATAGCTAAGCCTCTTGGATAAACCAACCCTCGTCTGGCAAGAAATTTCGGCTTTTTAGGGTCTGTAATTTCATATATTTGTAATTCATTAATATTTCCATTACAAAAAGTAGAAGAATGTAAAGTTACAAAAGCGTGAGTTTCAGTAGCTACAACAGGGTCACAAGAGCGAAAAATGTGTTGTATGAGAAAGTTTTTGGTGTTTCTAGCGTGTCTATTGAGTAAATATACATTCCATCTTTTTGAGCCTATAAAAAGATATTTATCTAAAGAATAAAGGGTTTCAATATCAAAACCAACATTCAGATAATTTACTTGTATAGGGATTTTTATCATTTTTAATATTAAACACATTAAGGTTTCATTATCTGTAACGTACAAATAATCGTCTTTAATAATAAAACTAGAGAGCGACCCCTACACTTCCAGCTGAAGATGTTTCTCCTGAAGAGTTAGAAGTTTCTTTGGAACAAGCCAAAAAGCTTTAAATTTACAAGAGTAAGTAAAAATATTTTTTTCATATTATTTATTTTTGTGCCAATCTACAACTATTTTATCTTTGCTATATTTTTTTCATTTAGGTAATAATCCATCAGGAGAGCGAAGGACAGGGAATACGTTTCTCAATCGTTTGTGAGTCGTTATTTTCATTGTATTTTTCTGATTGTAAAAGCAACCAAATCAACAGCTTGATTTACGTAAATAACTTCGCTATTTGGTTTTATAGCAAGGTCAGTAGCGCCAGGTATTCTCAAAAAGCCAATTAGGTAGAGTAGGAGAGGAGTTATCATAAATATGAAATCCTTGATTTTTCTTCTCCAAGAAACATTAAATCATCAACTAAATAGATTTTTCCGGCTTTTGCATTGTTTTGCTTCCTATTATTTCAATAGAATTTTTTCGAATTCAGTTCGAGACATTATTTCTGGTTTGTAGTCTCGAACCTCTTTCATCTTCATAGCAGGAGCTAATAGAAAGAATGATAAATAAAAAGAGATATTATTTTTTTCATATTAAATTATTTTTAAATAGTAATTGCAAATATATAAAAATGCAATTACTTTTAAAAATATTTTCAATTATTAATAGCCACTTCCTGTTTCTCCTTTTACGATGGCAATTCCGTTAGAAGTTCCTATTCTTTCAACGCCTAGGGCTATATATCCAGAGCTGTTTTTGGTCTCTTATACCTCCAGAGGCTTTTACCTTGGCTTTGCCTGCTACAATATCACGCATCAGAATAACATCTTGCGGAGTAGCACCACCAGAGCCAAAAACCTGTTGAAGTTTTAACAAAATCAGCCCCTGCATCTACACAAACTTGGCAGGCCAATTTTTGTTCATCACTTAAAAAGCAAGTTTCTAGAATTACTTTAAGGATTTTTCTTATCTGTTTCTCTTTTAATTTGAGTAATTTCATCAAGTACTTTAGCTATTTGTCCTGTTTTGAAGTAGCCAATATTCATTACCATATCAATCTCGTCTGCACCATCTTTTAGAGCTTGTGAAGTTTCATAAATTTTAGCCAAAGGACTCATAGCACCTAATGGGAAACCCTACTACACTACAAACTTTTACATCTGTATTTTTAAGATTTGTTTTTGCAAATGGTACGTAGCCACTATTAACACATACTGAAAAAAATAGATAATCAATAGCTTCTGGCATAATTTTTCAATTTCATTGAACGTAGCTGTAGGCTTTTAATAAAAGTGTGGTCAATGTATTTTTCTAAATTTATCATATATAAAAAGGTTAGAGATTTTTGTTTTTGAAAGTATTTTTTTAAGAAAAAGGCAATCCTTACGAACTACCTTTTTAGATAAAATTATGAAAACCCTAAAACTATTACAAAAAGTTGGTCTAATGCGTCTGTATATGTAGGAGCTACTCCTACTTGTCGCCCAACTATTTCTCCATTTTGGAAAACAAGAACTGTTGGAATGCTACGAACGCCATATTTGCTTGCAAAGTCTTGATTGTTATCAACGTCTATTTTACCAACAACAACTTTTCCTTCATATTCATTTGCAATTTCTTCAATTACAGGTCCCAACATACGACAAGGACTGCACTAAGTTGCCCAAAAATCTACCAATACAGGTTTTTCACTTTTTAGTACTACTTCTTCAAAAAGAAGCATCTGTTATTTGTAATGCCATAAATTCTAATTTTTAGTTTAGTGCAAAATTACAAAAATTATTTTTCATTTACAATTGTTTTTGTATTGATTTTTCTAATATCTATTATTAGAAAAATTGATTTTAGGATAAATCTATTATTAAATCACTGAGAAGTAGAGATATTTTAGTTACAATCCCAAGAAAAAGTTCTCTATTTTGGCTTCTCGTTCAGGACGATATTCATAGTGCCACCATTCTGAATAAATAGACCTAAAAACCATATTTATCCATAGTATTTTTAATAAAGTTCTGTTATCTCAATACTTTTTGGGGTAATTTTTGATAAGTATGATGTGCTTTTTCTCCAAAAAGTCAAAAGGTGTACCCATATCTAATTCTTTCCCTTATGCTATCTACCAAAGTAAGGTCTATTGCTGCGCTTTTATTATGCTTTGAGCCTTTGGCAGGATTGGCAACATAATGAGTGCCGGGTAAAATTTTTCCACATTTTTGTTGAACAGAAAGCGGTCTGTAACAGTCAAAAATTTTTATTCGATAACCATATTTTTAAATTCTTCATTAGCTTGAACAAGCGCTTTTGCTGTACTTTTCCTTAAATAACAGGCAGGACAGTCGTAAATCGGCTTGCTTTATTATCTGAGGTAGCATATTTTATATCTAAAATAAAAATCTGATGAAAAGGTCAAGAATATTAACAAAATCTGGGTGAGGAGATTTTTATTGGTTTGTGAATATATTCCTACTGAAAATAATAGAATTATTATAGAAATACTTTTTCAAAATAGTCATTGTCAAATTTTTTCAGAATGCAAAAATATACATATTTTATTTTGTAAGAAAAATCTTTTTATTATCTTTGAACCGAAAAATCACATATGGAATACAAAGATATTCGTATCTTACTAGTTGATGATGAAGAAGATATTCTAGAAATTGTAGGGCATAACCTTGAACAAAGAAGGATTTGAGGTGCTAACAGCAAAAAAATGGTAAGCAAGCCATAAAAATTGCTAAAAAAAGCTCAGCCTCAACTTATTATAATGGACGTAATGATGCCAGAAATAGACGGTATTGAAGCTTGTGAGCGTATTCGAGCCATTCCAGAACTTTTCACAAACCATTATTACTTTTTTTAACAGCTCGAGGGGAAGATTATTCTCAACTTGCTGGTTTTGAAGCTGGTGCAGATGATTATATAACCAAACCTATAAAGCCTAAATTACTCATTAGTAAAAATAAAGGCTCTTTTACGTCGTTTGCCTTCTTATGAAAGAAATAATGAAGATATTTTTATGTTTCAATAATTTGATAATCAATAGGATAGAATATACTATTACAATGAAATGGGAATGAAATTCTTTTTGCCTAAGAAAGAATTTGAATTATTATCGCTTTTTAGCTTCTTTGCCTAATAAAGTCTTTTAAACGAGAAGATATTTTTAGAGAAAGTATGGGGATAATGATGTAGTTGTAGGGGAGGGGCGAACAATAGATGTACATATTCGGAAACTTCGTGATAGGCGATGATTATTTCAAAACGGTGAAAGGCGTTGGTTATAAATTCATTGTTTAACACTTTGATAATTAGTGAGATGAAATGCAAAAATCCTATTTTTCTCATTAGTAGGGAAAATATCCTTGTTTATTTCTCAAGTATTTTTATTGTATCCTTTAAAAATTCATTCAAACTTGCTTTTGGATAGTTCCTATTTATAGCATAATTATGTATTTTCTTTGTTATTTTTATTCTTTATTTACAGATAAAGAAATTTTTACATAAAGAATTTGAACCTATTTACAAGGAATTATCTCAAAATCTCTCCCAAAATACAGATTTTTACTTTAAAAAGAGAAATTACTCGTTTTGCACAAGATAAGAATAATGAAATAGAAGACCTAAAAAAATACGTGAAGATTATCGAAAAGGAGTTTATTGGGAATATTTCACGAACTAAATACTCTCTTTTTACACTTCAAGGATATATTTTAACTCTTCTTGATGGAGCTATGGAAGATAAATACATACGAAAAATACCTTCAACGGTCAGCAAAAACGTAGAAAGGCTTATTTTTGTAGTGAAAGATTTAGAAATGATATCAAAACTTGAAGCAGGTGAGCTAATTCTTGAATATTCTTGCTTTTAATATTATAGAACTTATAGAATTTACGTTTGAACTTTTTGAAATTCGTGCAGGAATATTACACTTACTTTTTGACAAAAATTACTCTGAAATAATGGTATATGCTGACTGAGAACGAATAGGGCAAAGTGCTTGCAAATATCATTATGAATTCTATAAAATATGGTAAAGAAAAATGGCACTACAGAAGTAACAATAGATAATTTCAATCAAGAAAAATTATTATTCGTATTGCAGATAATGGGAAGGAGTAGCTAAAGAAACTTACATCGTCTTTTTTGAGCGTTTTTACCGAGTAGACAAAAAGCGGAAGTAGAAAACAAGGAGGTTCTGGTTTGGGGCTTTCTATTGTAAAAATATATTATTGAAGCACACAATGAGGTTATTTTTGTAGAAAGTAGTTTAGGAATAGGTACAGAGTTTCTTTTTACGCTACAAAAATAATTTAAAGTAAAGAAATGTTTTTCGTTTTAATACAAATTTTGCTTATTGTAATTAAATCATTATTCTAAAAGGGATTTTTGTAAAGTAGGAAAAATCATATACACAATGTAGAAAATGATAGGTTGATATCTCTTTTAATTGATTAGATATTAATTTGTTAAATTTAAGATAAGGAGGTTTTTATTTCAAAAAAAGTATTGTACTTTTGCGCCTTGAAAAAGAAAACTTAAGGATAATGAAAAAATACTTTATATATTATTAGTACTATTATCTTCGGCTTCTACCTATTCTCAAATGCTTTTTCGGAAAAATCTCACAATGACCATAGACAGCACCAAAACCTTACAAGGGGAGCTTGATGCCCTATCTTAAACTTCAAAACCGAGAAAAGAGGATGTTTTCACACTTAAAAATACGGCTAACCTCAACTTGCTCATCAATCGCAATAGAGTTATCAATGTAATCAATAAGTTTGAGTTCTCACTTATGGCAGAAAGATTATTGTGAGTGGGGGTATGTACACTTTGGAATATCGCTACTTGTTAGACCACGCTTTTGAGGTGTACCCTTATGCTGAATCTCAATGGAGAGAGTAGAGGAATGAACCACAAAATTTCTACAGGCTTGCAATCGCGCTATCGGTTAGTAAATACTAATTCCTCGCTGATGTTTACTGCTGCCGGCTTGTTCTTTGAGTATGAAAAATGGCAACACCCAACCTCTGATGTCAATACTCCTACCCACGCTTATAGCCGTAGTATCAAAACCCATTTATCACTCAGCCACAAACTTCGATTAAATGAAAAATGGGAACTTATCACTACTGCTATACATCAAGGAAAAACCTGATAGTACTTACTTCAGAAGCGCGTTTTTGGTGGTGCTCTTGACCTCACTTACAACATTACCCCTACCATTGGTATCGTTGGTACTTACCGCCTTATTTATGATACTGCCCCTATTGTACCCATGTCGAAAAAGACTACAATGTAGTAGAAGTAGGACTTAATATTTCTTTCTAATTTACTAACTTACATTATGTTTACGATTCCTTATATTGAATCTGAGAGTTTTTACAGCTAAAAGTGTTTTTACTATTGTAAAATATATCTTTTTAACTATATTTTTTTGAATAATAATGAATTAACTAATAAAATACAAACTTAGGAAGTTAAAAATACAATTATAGTTTTAATACTTTAACTATTATTTTTTGTGTTTTTTCTTATATTTTAATTGTTTTTATTGATAATATATTATATTTTTGCGATATAAATCAACTTTTAAACAAAACTAATATTTTTGTAAAATTTATTTGTTTTTTATTTTTGGAGTTGGATTGCTATTGCTGTCTTCTTGTGTAGCTGAAGTTTGCCTATGATTTAATATCTATTTATGAAAACACTTTTTATAGTAATTATATCTCTATTGATAGAGCTTTTTAATTTCTTTGTTAGTCATTCTCAATGAATTAAATTTAAGTACTCTTATTAATGTCAATAACAAATACTCTTATTATTCTTTGCTCTTTTTAAATATAAAAATTTTTAAACTGAAAAATAAATAGTACAAAAGCCCAAATTTTGGGCTTTTTATTTTTACCTGCCTACTCTTCTTCCGTTTATATATTGTATTTTCATATCTTCTTCTAAAGTATCGAAAAATAAATTCTATTTTTCAATATATAAACATCATCCTTTTTCTAACTCAGGATACCCTCCGCTGGTGCGAGCTTCTAGCTTTTTATTTCTCAGCACAAGCTACAAGCTTGCGCTAGCGGTGAGTATGGGACTGATGCTAGCGAGGACTCTGTATATTTTTATCCATAAAAAGTAGAAAGAAGAAAGACAAGCACGATAAGATATATACAATCTTATATTCTATTTTTCCTACAAATAGGATATCCTTTTCTTTATCATAATAAAAATAGTATCATTATATTCCCCTTCTTTTAATTTGCCTGGATAAGGAATTCCTTTATATACGCTGTTATTATATGTAACATCACAGGTAGATGATGATTTTGCAAACCTATAAATATTAAGAATATATACTTTAACAGGGATTGTTATATTTTATGAAAATCCTCTTTATTTTTATATCAACATAAGCACTCACTGTAAATACCAATACAGCAAGAAAGAATATAAAAAATATATAGTGATTCCAAGAATAAAATTTTCTTTTAATACTTTCATTTTTCTATCGAAATGGTTTCAATTAACTTTTGTCTGAATAGTTTTTTTATGGTAATTTGAAAGATATTTCATATAATAAGAGTCTTTTTACCCAAGTTTTCATTCATATGTGTGATTATCTCATTATAATTTTTCATTTTTAGGGTGATACAATTTCAAAATCTCAAAAAAACCAATTTTCTAAAACCATCAACATACTCATAAATATGCAGTATATCATTATTTGAAAATCTAATGAAATAAGCTATAGCCTCATCTTCTTTATTTCTTTTATATAAATATCATCCTTTTCTAACTCAGGATACTCTAACTTTGTCCATTTAGATGTTATTAGGTTTGATTTTTCATTTTTCTTAAACAAAAATTTACAAGAATCAAAGTATAAATATTCAGTATCTTCAAACTCTAATATCATTTTAAGCCCATAATGACCTTCTTCTACTAAATAATAGATAGCTTTTTACTTTTTCAATTCGTTCAAAACCATAATGTTTTATTTTTTCTTCTCAGTACAAGCTCTCAATGTGCATTGGCAGGGAAAAATTAGTTATCAATAGTTATCTTTCTGGCTAAAAAAATATTTTTAAACTAAACCTCAATAAAAAGATACCCCATACTAATAGAAAAAGTATAAGCAAGGTTCTGTAGGGCCTATAATTCCCAATATATAAAATATAAAGGATAAGGGATAAATGAGGATAAGCATCAGCTGCCTTTTAGCAAAAATAAAAAGGGTACAAACCCACTAAAGTTATAGGAAAATAATACAGAAATACAAAATGAATAAATATTCCAAAAGATAAATCTCTTTTAAAAGAATAGTATTTTTATAAAAATCAACACCCCAATCGTGTAGTAAAACAGCCAATAGCCAAGCTACAAAAAAATAACTAATATACAAAGTATTACTTTCTTTTACCATATGATGTTTATATTTTGAGTCTCTTTTCTTTAGAAAAACTAACAAATCATTTTTAAATGTCTTCTTATCAAAGTCTTTGACTTTTTAGGGAGTTTATCCAAATTTTTCTAAACTCTCTATGATTTTGTTTTTCCAATATCTTTTTACTTTCTTCATCTGATACTGAAATAAATTCTTCATATTCATCCGCATTGAAAATTAAATTCATTGATAAAAGCTTGTGCATTCTCAGCTCTTCTCCAGTAAACCTATTTTTAGTGGTTTTATCATCTATATAAATAGGTTTTTTTAGGCTTTATTAAATTTTTCAAATCCTTCGGGTGGTAAAATGCAAATACACCCTATAATATAATCTTTTATATCTTCCCCATAATTTTTATCTTGAAAATATTCTTTTAGAGCCTCTGATAAGGTAATGATTAAATAAGATTTATGCTCTGCTTTTTGTCTATTGTAATTGATATTCCAAATTTCATAGTATCTAAATATATATATTTGTCTTTTTAGAAATTCTCTCCGCTTGTGCGAGTTTGTAGCTCTTTTACTCTCAGTATAAACAGATGTTTTCTAAGGCAACAAATGTACGAAATTAATCATTATTTTTGTATATTTGCCCCATTAAATAATAGAATTTGAATATAAAAGTATTCATTACCCTACATCTTTTAGAAAAGCATCAGAAAACTTTCAGTAGCACTCTCAGAACCGCTCTTCTCATTCCTTTGGCAATCGTTGGCGACTTCTGCTTGTGCATCGCCTTTCTGCTGGCTTTTATAGTGACTCATTTTATCGAAAAATACGAAGATTAATTGTTATATGATGAAAAGCTACCAACGACTCTTTTATCCCTCCTATTCCTCTGTATAGGTTGTGCATCTTCAAAGAAAATAAAAAGCTCCTGATGACTATTGTGTCCCCCGCCGTATACAATGACAAAGGAAAAAGAGCTCCTATAGAAGTTGATGAAGCAAAGCTTGCTTTGGGCAAAAACTTTTTGAAGGAAAACTTTCCTCCAGAAATATCCTTATTGCTTATGCCTCCGATACCGATGAGGCTCTATTGTCATTAATCGCCTTGGCGGATGATCCTTCTGAGCAAGCACAACTAAAAGCGCAATACCTTAAAAATAGAAATCCATAGCAAGATTAACGCTATTTTCTCACAGATGAACTCGGTAACTGCGGAATTGGATTGTGAAGAAGAGCGCATAGACCAAATAGCTACCACTCTAGGTAACATCAACGACAAAAATGTTACACGCCTTACAGTAGCCTCCATACTTGTGGGAGCGGCCTCAGCGGTGGCAGGCGCTTATATAGCCGATGATGGTTGGAACAAAGGGGTTACTGTAGGTAGCGGGTACTGGGTGCAGGGCTTGAGCTTTCTGACGCTTAATCCCAAAGGAAAAAAAGATAATACTACCAACACCCTCGCAATCTGTTGCGTTGTTTTATCACTGAGAAAAACGACATTGAGTTTCCTCCTTTGTATGGTATATGACTTAACGAACCTCGTTTTACCAATTCAGGAGAAAGTTCTGTTTTGCGAAAACACACAAAGAAGATGGATCAAACATCTTTTTGACAATGACAAAGAGAAGGCACTCAAAGCTGTCGTTTTTAGCGATGGAGGCATCTATAATGCGGGTGATTTGCATACTCGTGCCGAGATGTTTGACCAAATGCAGTCGGTGATACATTCACTGAACCAAAACCTCAACTTCTTTATCCAAGAGGTCAATATGCTTATGTTGAAAAATAAAATCACAATACAATGAAAAAAACTCTTTTTACTATTATGTGTATGGGCAGCATTGCCTATTGTAGCCCAGACCTCTGATAGCAAAAATCCCCGTCATAGATGTAAGTTACCTAAAACAGGGCAGTAGCTATGGACAGTTGGGGCTACATTTCAACTATTATGACAGCAAAAATTGGCGCTATCAGTGGGATTGGCAGGGCAACTTTCGTTCGGAAAACAAACAACTCATCGCTATCCCCGAAGCACAACTCTCGGCTTGGATCAGAGCTGATGACGTCACAGCAGTTTTATAGATATCCCTGTGCTACTGTTGCGCCCTCAACTGAATGTCTCTCCCTATTACTTTGCCCCCGAAGCAGGGTTTCCAAATTCTTTTTCCTCTACGTAAAAGCAGGTTACGCATTCCCTTGGGGTAAAAATGAGTGAAAACTATCCTTTGACACGGGCAAATTCCGCTTTTCAGTAGGGAGCTATCATACCGCTAAATATTAAATAAAAAATAATATGAAACATTTCTTTTATCCGTAGCCCTTATGAGCACAATGCTCGGTTTTGGGCAAGCCTTTAGAAATCTCAATTACCAAAAACAGAGGCAGAAATAGCTTGAATAACAACAACTTTTTCTGTTGATTTCCCTACCAATTACGAAATGGTAGTCTCTGCCAAAGGACTGGCAATATCAAAAGCTGATGCCTTTTGTGGCGATCTTCAGTGTGGTGCAGGTAGGCAAGAGTGCTGAAGAGGCTACCTCCCTAATGAGTCAGCGCCTTTCGCCTGTGCTCTCTGCCTAAAGGCTAAGAATATGGAGGCTTTTGTAGATATGATCTCCTTTGTGCCTATGTACGAATACGAGACCGAGAAGAAAGTCTTTAGCAAGCGCACCTACAATGAAGTGCCCTAGGGCTTTGAACTCAAAAGCAAAACTTACATATCAAAATCAATGAAGCCTCTCGACTCAATGAGCTAATCACTCTACTGGCTAATAACGAGATCTATGATCTTGTACGTATGGACTACTACAGTAGCCAGTTAGAGACCATAAAAAGAACTCAAAGACAAGGTGAAATCTGCCTTTGCTGAAAAACAAAAGCTCTATGAGACAACACTTGGGGAGAGCTTTGTCTCCGCTGAAAAGAAGGTTGTTGATGGTTTTTCCACATTTCCCCTACCGAACAATATAGTAGCTACGAAGCCTATAGTAGTGCATCCCCTACAAAGGCAAGCGAGTAGGCAATGTGGTGCAAGCCAACAAGTCTACTACTCAGTATTACCAACCTATTGCTAACCGAGATTTTTGATGTGGTGCTCAACCCTATTATCGTAGAGCCCTATGATACAAGTGGTCTATGAGATGAAAATGAGTGTCAATCACCCTGATAAAAATAAAAGCTAAGAGGCACTATTGCTAACCCCTGCTGGCGAACTCAAGAAGATAAACTTACCTTAGCAACTATCCATAATATGAGAGAACAAGCAAGGAAACTTTACGACCAAGTCTAAGCAAATTATTCACCGTTGGTGCGAGTATCTGAATCGCGCCAGCGGTGGCATAATGCTTTTATTTAGGATAGGTTTCTAGCAATCTCAATAGTGGCAATTAAGAACTAAAAATAAAATGAATCCAATAATCAAACAATGGGACACTGCTAAGTCTCTAATAAAAGATTACCAATATAAGGAAGCACTAGCTATCTATGAGGCTCTTTACCAAAAGGTAGAGACAGAACTTTCGGATACTCTTGATAAAGCTGATGTTTTTGGGGATTACTTTGGTGCATTAGCAGATGTTGCCCAGTATGACAAAGCGGAAGTAATGGCTGCTAAAAGCCTTAAAATACATAACTGAAAAATGGGTATACTACTTTTAAACTATATCTTCTATAATTATGGGAATATGTATCTTCATCAAGCTAAATGGGAAGAAGCTATTCCTTGGCTCGAAAAAGCGCTCAACAGAAATAGCGATGGGTGGATTAATGAAAAACGAAAAAGCCTACTATGGCACTGCTTTAGGGGGTGCGCTATTCCATTTGAGGGCGTACAGACGAAGCCGAAGAAGAGTTGCTTAGGCAGGTAGAGGCAGGCAAAGCCACTGTAGCCAATAAGGATTGGGAACCTTTTTCTACCTCAAAGAAATATACAAAGCAAAAAGGGTGACGAGAAACTAATGGCAAAATATGAAAAATATGTACCTTACCCGACTTAAAAAGCTAAAGGAAGAAGATCTTATCTATCCTCTATCAGAACATCAGGGCAAACAAACAAGCCCTTGAAGACTGGAAAAACTTAATAACCCTTTAATCATTTTACAAATAAAACCCTATGAACGAACAAGCAAGAAAACTTTACGACCAAGCCCAAGCGATTACCCCAAAGTTAAAAGCCCAAATAGAGGCGCAAGTAGTGCGTTGGTTTTTGGGCATCAGGAGTGTGGGACTACTTTTCTTTGGAACCTTTTTATTTTGAACAAAACCGTTTCTCAAAGTCTAAAAATTCTAAAGATGCTCCAGAAGATTCTGACAATAAGTATCAATATGGGCGTAAATGACAAAAGATGAGATTATCGTGGAACGCAGTTATACTGAGTTTCAAAGGACAGTGTTATGAAACTTTCTACTTCCGAGAAGACAGCCAAATTATCAGTTATCATTTTGATTATTCTAAGGAAAAAAAATGTATCAACACAAAGATATTTATCTATAACAATGGGACTATTGCAGTCTATCTATGCAGCTTTTTAAAGGCAATAAATGGTCAGAGAAGACTATGTATCTATGAAAATGATAAACTTATAAGCTGTGATTGATAGGAAAAGATAGATCATTCGGCTGAAAAAGGCTTTGAAACGAGGCTTTGTCTATACTTATGATATACTGGGAGAACTCAATAGTATTACAGGAAAAGATGGAGGCGTATGGTATCAGAAGAAAGATAAGAAAGTGAGTTATAAAAAGCTCTCAGAGCGTGTAGCCGAGCGCTTCTATGCGCTATTGATCCCTGCAATCAAAGCCTATCCTATCCCAGAGTCTTTGTATTGTCTGAATATAGCCTTTGATTACCAATATATAATGCCCCCAACAATAGGTTTTTGGCACTGAAAGCGAGAGGTGCGAATGGAAGGAAAAGCTATGGAAAAAGAGCCGATGGCTTACTTTGGAACACTGCCGACTATGCCCATACCGTAGAGATTGAAACAGACAATGAAGACGCTGCCCTCTTTGACCTTTTCAACCAAGAAACCGAGATGCAAGAGAAGAGCAGTACCGCCACGAAGCTATTAGTCACTTGTGCCCAGCGCCTCAAAGAAGAATGGGCATCACTGGGCATTCCCTCCACCGATGATTTTTGTAGTGGTAGTAAGCGATGAAGAAGAATCTTTTTGAAGAAAGTATAATTATAACTAAAAATAAAATGACTCAAGAACAAAAACCACATTCAACAGTTGGCGAAAGAACATTTTCGCTACTCATTTTCTCATCAAAGCCAAAAGCCGATAGTAAAGGAGCTCATTTTAGAGGCTTATTATCTATTCTTAGTAGATGATTTCTTTTGCCGTTGGTGATGCCGCTATCAGTCGCGAAGCTATCAAGGCTTATGACCCCAATGCTACTATATTAGACGCTATATGGAGTGGCGAATGTGAAGAGGACTACAATGGTTCTTATGTGCCTGTACAAAAATACCGGTGACTGGCTCGACAACCAAAGTCATTTGTACAAAGAGACTTATCTCTTAGTACAAGCTTTAGAAGGTGACGATGAAGAAGAACAATACAATGCTTTGCGCAAGGACTTTGAGGATTGTCTGCTCAATGCACTTGCCGAGTGTGATAAAGAAGGGCTTTTTGGCAATCGCAAGGAAAACGGCTTACTTCTTTTTGCCTTCTATATAGATGATTACGACGAAAATGATGAAGGCTCACTCTTATATCGTTCCACTGAACTCCTTAACCCTAAAAAGATTGGGGACAAATTGAAAGGATAAAATTTAAAAACACGCTTGTTTTGTCGCAAAAAGTGTTTTTTGCGACAAAACAATAGTCATTTTTACAAGTAAAGCACTGATTGTGAAATATTTAAGAAGCTATTAAAATGCGGGAGGTATATTGAGGAATGGCTTTTAAGAAACTATTAAAGAAAGTATGATAACCAATGAGATTATATACAGAAATATTATTTTGGAATGGGGAAAAGCTACCAACTATATGGAAGCATTTCAAGATGTCTTTGCTTTTTGACAGCGAACAACAACTATGCTATCTAAAAATACAGTTATTACATAATGTAGGTTCTTTATCTCTTCCCATACCACCTTTCTATACTGAAATAGATGAAAATCTACCCATTTCTAAGATAAAAGAGAAGATTTTTAACTTTGAAGGAAAGGAGATTGACAATATTCGTCAGTATTTGTGTGATGATATGCTCATTTTTAGCTATACTACACAAGGTACAATATTTAATCTGGATGTTAAAAATAACTGATAATTTGTTCTTTCTATTAGACAAAAGAAAATATATTAAAATACATTGTAGTTACAAAGATATCAACCTTTCCTTTTTAGAGGTTATTATTTGAGATGAAAAATACTTAGAGAAATCTATTTTTCTTGCTTACACTTATGAACTTGATGACGGAGTATAACTGAGAAGCCTGCTCCAAAATGATACAGAGTGAGGAGCGTATAAAGAGATTTTCAAAAAGTGAATTAGATGATTTAATAGAAGAAGTAGAAGATTTTTATAACTAAAACAAAATGCCCCCTGAACTACAACCATTAGGCGATGCTATTTTTGAGGCTGCCAAAAAGCATTCTTAAAACTCTTTGAAAACGGAGAGCATTATTACTATTGTGTGTTACTCACTACGGGGAGGCACTTCCTCCTTGTATTGCAGCGTGGTCGGTGGAAGCTTTTAGAGCGATTGGTAAATGAGATCTATCCCCGAAGAGGAAATACCATACTACAAATACTCATTTGCCGATAGCCCTTATTACGCTTTTTGGTTATAAGGAATATTTTTCAGCAGGTAAAAGCAATTATTTGAGGAGCGTGACTCTCTTTATAGATTACAACAATGAAGCGCAATGGAACGAGGAATACAACCTCCGACTTGCTGCTATGGTATATGCAATGAAAAACTCGATGCCTCGAGGTTTTTTGCCCACAACCAACCACGAGAACAAGTGTATATAAATGTAGAACTGATACCCCCTGATGATACCGATATAGAAAAGAGCGTTATACTTTTAATAAGGCTGAAAAATATAGAGGAATGGCTTGGTATTTTTGGCTGATATTTCTTTTTATAACATTTTAAAACTTTTGCCCATATAAGCTAATTATAAATAGATTTATGTCTTTACAACAATACTTTTACTAAATTTATTTCGGGAGAAACTGAGCAAATAGAAGCTCTTTACACCGTGAAATAAACATTGTAAAAGTATGGCATTTTTACATTAATAGTCAGCATTATTCTCTTGAGTGTGCTTTTTCGCAAAACGCGAAGAGCATTGGCTCCGTTTTGGCAAAGATCACATTTTGCAAAAATTTGAGCAAGGCAGGCATACCTTTATCTACGAAGAAGCTTCTTTTGGGGCTTCACAAGAAACAGTGTATTATACCTATCAGTTGGTATATGAGCTCACTAAACGCAAAAGGCTTATTGGAGGTAAATACGATTTATACGATTTTTCTTACAACATCTTCTGTTATGAAGAAACAACCCTAAGGATATTTCGCTATGACACTTATATATACCTTATCCGCTCAGTAGGGGCTATGAGTATTGAAGAGTTTGAAAATATAAACCCGATAATAAGCCGTTAGTAATTAGACCTCCCAAACTTCCCATTTTTCTTCTTCCAAGTTCAACTGTCGGTGGAAATTGCGTATTTGCTCCTCATCAATACGTGGGTTCTTATTCAGTTGTTGCAATATCTCCCGCTGATGATGCAAAATAGCAATGTATTTCTTTTCGCTCTTCAGGAGTAGTATTGCACTTCGACAAATCGAGTTGGTATTGCCATATATCTTTCTGATTCTGTAATAGAAAGACTATCAGTTTATTCCTTCTTTGTAATGCTTTTGCATATAATCTAAAAGCCGCTTGCGCTAATGATTTACGAATAAGACTTTCGGCTTCAGCTTCAGGAATATGGTCTTCATAATCAGGAATTTTAGCCCATCGGATAAGCGCTGGCAAACTAAGCCCCTTGTACGAGTAGGGTTGCCAATATCACTATAAAAAGTAATGTAGAGAATCAGGCTGCGATGCGGAAAAGGCTCGCCGTTCTCTAAAGTTAGAGGATAGAAAAGGGCTACCGCTGGTGAAAGCACCCGCGCATTCCTGCCAACCCAGTACCAAAAGGTACCCGAAAGCCAGGGTTCCGCCTGTCGGCTACTGTGATAAAGTGTTTCATTACTTGAGTAATGAGTATAGCCCCAGTATGACGATAGCAGTCGTACCCCTACTACTACCCCTGTGATGAGCAACCCATAATTTGTAGCTGTAGCAAGACTCATACCTTCGGCTTCTATCCCTCGAGTACTTCAGGCAAAAGCAAGACCTATCAGCATAAAAAGCAAGACCATTGAGCACAAAGCCTAAAAATATCCCATACTGCTACCCCTTTGTTGTGTGTGGAGGCAGCAAAGAATACTAGTAAGGTGGAGCGACATATACATACCCCCAGCCACTACTGCCAACACTCCCGAGCACTCCCATTTCGTTTGCTACAATATACATTATATAAGGAGCAATAAGAGTGAGGATAATATCCATATCAGCATCGGTAGGGAGAAATTTGTGTAGCTTGCGCATCACCCACGCTACTGCCAAGCCTATAAGCGTTCCACCAATAACTACCCAAAAGGAAATTCAGTGCCATATCCGTCCACACCAGCTGACCGGTAGTGACCACCAAAGCAGCAAACCTAAACACAATCAGTGAAGAGGCATCGTTTAGCAAACTCTCGCTTTCTATTATTGTGCTGATGCGTTTGGGTACCTTTACAAAACTTCATAATCGTTGAAGCACTCACCGCATCGGTAGAACCTATCACTCCCCTAAAAAGAAAATCCCTAAAGCCAATGAAAACCCAGGGAATACCATATTGGCTACCCAAGCCACGGCAGCAGCTGTGATAAAAACTACTATAAAGGCAAGGCTAAAGATATGCGTCGCCACTTTCCACATCTCTTTTAGCGATAGAGAAAAACATCAGCATACAAAAGAGGAGGCAAGAAGATGATAAGTACCAAATCAGGGATGAGTGTAATGGCAGGCATATTAGGGATAAGACTTATCGCTAATCCTCCCTAAAACTAAAAAGAATAGGGATATGCCACTTTAAGCCAGTTAGCCAACATTATCAGTAGCATAATAGCCACCATCAGGAGTAATAAATAAGGAAAGTATTGCACCATAGTTCATTAATTATGAGATGACAAAAATAGTAAAAATACTTTTTAATCATACTTGATGACTATTTTTGTATCTTTACTGATAAATTAATTAGTGTAAGCCTAATTATTGGTGCTACAGGGCGCTACTGGAAAAGATTTAGTAACACAACTATTGAACGACGATGCTTATATCGAAGTGCATTGCTGTGCGTAAACCTATGAGCATCACCCACCCCAAGCTACACGCTCACGTGGTCAATTTTGAGACCCCTGAGACTTGGGCAGAGCTGCTCCACGGAGATATTGCGTTTTCCTGCTTGGGAACTACCCTTTCACAGGCTGGAAGCAAAGCCCAGTGGCGTGTAGACTATGACTATCAGTGGCAGTTTGCAGAAAGATGCCGAAAAACAGCGTTCCTGCTTTCGTGCTGGTATCTTCTGCTAGGAGCAGATGCTAAATCAAGTATGTTTTACAACAAAATGAAAAGGAAAACTAGAAGATGCTGTCAAAACCTGAACTTCCCAAAACTCCCTTATCTTTCAGCCATCTCTATTGGTTCGTGAGCATTCTGACCGTATGGGCGAAAATATAAGTATAGAAAGTCATCAACTTTTTAAATAAAATAGGACTTTTTCAAACCATACAAACCTATGCCTACATTGGTTTTAGCAGAAAAATGATTAAAAAGCCACCAAGGACTACAGAACAAAGGCACTCACACCTTTACTTTAAATAAAATTTTTGAAATTTAACCACGAGATTAATTTAGCTAAACCAATTCATAAAAATAAGTTAATATATGCTGAAAACTTACGGAAAATTCACTGTCCCTCACAGGGAAAAAGACAGTCACTAAAAGGTGAACATCACCCCAGGACAAGGGCGCTTTACTATAGCCCCTAAGACCTCGAGGCGAGAAGCTGATGCCTATGTGAGGCAGACACCCCTATACAATGGGAAGTTTTCAACGATTTCAAAGTACCCGCAGGAGGTAACTGGCCTCGTGTGATGGACTATGTGAGAATGACACCCGCTTTATAGAATGGACTGAGCAGCGCGAAATGGAGACTTTGACTGGACACTAATGGCTCCTGCAACAGTAGATTTCTCTAAAAGCAAAGATTGAATATTTATCGGTAGATAGTAATGATTATCCTCTTGATATTAAGCTCGGTAACAAGTGGCTGAAGGGGCTTAGTTGGAAGGAAATCCGCATAAGATAACGCTTGAAGTGGTAGTTCCTTTGAAGAGTATCTCGTTTGATATCAGTACTGAAAAGAAGAATAATACCCCTGTGTTCTTGCCTAAATTTGAAGCGCTAAAAGACATTACTACTATTAATATAAGCACACCAGTAGAGGGGACAACCGTTTGACTGCGGGAGCTTGTTACAGTTCAAAAACTCAAGACAGTGAGATTGGATGGAAATATGTGTATATGGAGGCTTTGGGTAAACTAAACCTTAGCGGTATTGAGGGTGCGGTATTGCCCTGATATGAGTGGATTACCCCCTTTGAATACTTGGGCAGACCTCAACTATTGTATTTTTCTGGAATGTGGAAGAGGTAAGAGGTAAAAGGTACTGAGAAAAGAACTAAAAAGAATTGGAGAAAACGCGAGAGTTGAGTGAATATGCTTCAGTCTCTAATTTGCACCCCTAGAGTTGGTTTTGCTACAGAGTTCAACATTCCCTTTTGCTTCGTGGGAAGGCAAGAACAGCAGAGAGGCAATGAAAGCCTACAGGAAACCCTAAAAAGCAGTAGCTAAAGAGGAAAAAGAAGTTAGAAAGCTTATTAGAGGGCTTATCGCTGTTATCAATGGGTTTAGCCCAATATGAAACCACTGATCGAGAGGACACCTACGAAGCTGTATGTCAGCTAGCAGATGTAGCGTCTTTTGCTATTGAGGAAGAAAATAACGCAGTGGTTTGATCAAAGCCAGAGAATTTTGATAAGATAATATGTTAATTATTTCTATCTTTTGCAACCTTTCAACAGCAAACAACGTGTTATCACTTCGCCCTATTATCACCCTATGCAATCAGTGAAATTCCTATGGAAGAAAAAGAGGTTTCCTATACCGAGTTTCTTCCGTGTGAACTTTGCGCCCATTTATCTATTGCTATTGGGAACTGAAATCTCCTCTGCGTAACACGCTTTTTGCTACCGAGTAGTTGCCGATGAGCTGCATCGACTTATTTTTGACTGCAACAACGCGCAGATGAGTTCCCTTATGGGCTATTGCAATACATACATAGAGTTTCCCATAACGGAGACTTTCTACTATGTAGGGGTGCGCTTTCTGCCCAGTGCCTTTCCACTACTTTTTGGTCAGGATGCTTTTTGAAATTAGCTCACAAAATCCCTCTGCGCGAGGTTGTGCCTGCACTGGCTACTTTTATAGCTCAGCAGTTGGAAACTCCCTCTTTCATTAGCTACCATAGCACAACGTTTGGATGACTATTTTCTCGCCACCTATCACAACGCCCTTTGCAGATAGACAAGCGCTTTTTCTCGGCACTCTTGCAGATATTACAGAGCAAAGGCACGATGCACATCAGTGAGTTAGATACCGGTATCAGTACCCGACAGTTGCGCCGCCTTTTTCGACTACTACATGAGCGATGGTCCTAAGACTTTTAGCAATATTGTGCGCTTTCAGCATATACTAAGTACAAAATCCTACCACAACCATTCTTTTTAGACACTTATTACGATCAAGCCCACTTTATCAAGTCGTTTAAAAACATTCTATGGCGATACGCCGAGTAAGGTGTTAGGCTGAAGAATGTCCGTTTTTACAATCGTATTCCCTGCGCTTGCAGTACTTTTTGCCCCGAATAACAAATACATTATCAGAATGAAATTAAACGCAGGTATTATCACCGAGAAATTAGCTGAGAACGAGGCTTTCTACACCCAAAGTATTGCAATTTGGCGTTACTTTTTGAAAACGACTTTTTATTTGCTGTTGCACACCCCCTAATCAGGAGGCAGAAATCAGTTTTTTTGTTACCTAACCACCCTTCGCAACAGCCTCTCTTCCAAAAACCTTTTACCCAACAGGGCGTATACCTCACCATTGAAGTAGAGAACGTAGACGACTATTACCACAAGCTAAAAAGAGCAGGGGTATGCCCATCGCCATAGCACTTCGCGAAAGAGCCTAGGGGTGACCGCCATTTGCCATTATAGACCCTCAACGGCATCGGTATTGATATCGTAACCTATTCCGCACCTGAATAAAAATGAAAATCCTCACTGAAAGAAAAATCTATCAGTAGGGATTTTTATTAACTAATTATTTTTACCTTTGTCCTTTCAAACACTTATTTATCACTAAACTATTTATTTTCATTTAATAAAATACATACACATCTTGTCAACTATTTTAATAAAGTCGCAACTATCAATGAGCGGAAGAAGCCCTTGTAAGAGATATTCACCTCATAAAGCTACAAACGCAAAGCTTTTGTTTTACAAGAAGGAGAAATATGTAAAACATTCACCTTTGTAGATGAGCGGTTGTTTGCGTCTCTATAAAATTGACGATAAGGGCAATTATCATATTTTTGAGTTTTTGCTTCTGAAAATTGGCTTGTGGTAGATATTCTCAGTTTTTCGTGAGCAAACCCCTGCTATACTTACTATTGATACCCTTGAGGCTACTGAAAGTACTTCAAATCACCAATGAAAAACTTACAACATTTATACAGAGAAGCTCCCATTTTTCAACTATATCATACGTGAACTTTAGAAAAACATCACGCATTTCTACAATGTAGATTGTTAGATATGATGTATGCTAACGCACAAGAGCGGTATGCTTCATTTGTAGAGCAATATCCTCATTTGCTCAATAGGATATCGCACGCACTAAAATAGCCTAGTGTTAGGAATCACTCCTGAGTTTTTGAGTAAAATACGCAGTAGTAATTAGCAAATTTGTAAATCATAAAGTAGTTTAAAGGTACTGAGCTGGGCGCATTGTTGTACTTTTGCCCCGTGAAATTAAAAATAAAAAGAAATGAACGTAAAAACTATCAAAAATCGCTTTCGGCACTTGGTCTTGGGGTGCTGGTATGTATGGTGGTGATGCGTATTTGGCAATGCCGTAACCGAAGAACAACTTGTCCCTGTATTTGACGAGGCTATGAAAAATGGCTTTAATCTATGGGATACTGCTACCGCTTATGGCGGTGGAGCTTCGAAACTATCTTGGGTAATTTGGCTCGTAGATATCCACGTGAAAAAGGTGCTTATCTCTACCAAATTTTACCCCTCAGCTCGTAGGCAATCGCAATCCTGACAATGCCATTGCTGAACTCTTTGCTGATAACCTTAATTTTTAGGAGTAGAAACTATCGACCTCTATTGGATTCACAACCCTATGGATGTAGAGCGCTGGACTCCCAGAGCTCATTCCGCTTCTAAAAGAGTGGTAAAGTAAAAAGCCGTAGGTGTTTCTAATCACAACTTAGAGCAGATAAAAACGCGCTAATGAGATTTTAGTGAAGAAGGATTCCGTATTACGGCTGTACAGAACCATTTTAGCTTGTTGTACCGCTCTTCAGAGTATGTAGGGATTTTAGACTATTGCAAGGCGACCGATATCCTCTTTTTGCCTATATGGTGCTCGAACAAGGTGCCCTCTCTGGCAGATATAGCGCTAAAAATCCGCTTCCTGAAGGAAGTGCTTGTGCACAAACTTATAACCAATCCTCCCAAGCTCGATGTGCTTATTGGTAAGATGAAAGAAATAGGTGCTCGCCACAACGCTTCAGTAGCACAAGTGGCAATGACACGCTATCGCCAAAGATACTTTGCCTATTATCGGTGCTGCCAAGCCGCACCACATCACCGATGCTATAGGCGCTACCAAAAATAAACCTTTCGGCAGAAGAAATCAATCTATTGGAGAACACCGCCAAAGCTACTGGTGTGGATACCAAAAGGCGGTTGGGAAAACAATATGGAAGCTAATTAGGCAAATCGACAAATAGGTAAATTAACATTATGAACAGGCGCAATTTTATAACAGCCTCAACTACTGTATTGACAGAGGGCTACTTTTAGCAAATACACTTACAACAATGGAGGCAAAACCCGCAGAAACATTCACTTAAGAAATTCATTACGGTAGAAGAACACTTTACTATCAAGAGTATTTCGGATAAAGTAATGCAGTACCTCACCAAGATGAACGGTGGCGTGCCTCCTGTGAGCCAAACACAGCGCGATTTGATGAAAATCGTCCCTACCCGATAATGCCATTGTAGAAGTAGGAGCACGTCGATTGGCATATATGGACAAGGCGGGCATCAGTACTCAAGTATTGAGTTATGGAGCAGGCAGTCCACAGAATATTGCCGATGTGAAGCTTGGCTACCGAACTATGCCGTGAAGCCACTGAAAACCCTCGCCAAGATGATTACCACTCACCCTACCCGCTTTGCTGGCTTTGCTTTATTGCCAGTTGCTGATGCTGAAAGCCGCTGAGGAACTCGCTTATAGTGTGGGACAATTGGGACTCAAAGGGCGATGATTTCAGGGACATACAACGGTACTTTCTTTGACGAACCGCAATTTCTACCCCTCTTTGCTAAGGCACAAGGCTGGGGGTACCCATCTTTATGCCCAGCAATCATACAAAAACAAGTAGCTGACTATTACTTTAACAGTAGTCAATGGAGTGCTGTGGCAGGAGCTATGTTTGCCACAGCAGGATTTGGGTGGCATGCCGATGCAGGTATTGCACTCATTCGTATGATTATTTCGAGGGCTTTTTGACAAGTTACCTCAGCTACAAATCATCTCTGGACATTGGGGTGAGTTGGTACCTAGTAAACCGCTTGGACGATCAATTGCGAGAAAACAATAAACATTCAGCATAAAATATCCGATTATTTTAAGAAAAATATTTATATTTCTCCCAGTGGTTTCTTTGATATAAACCAACTTATATGCTGTAAACGAAATAGGTGCTGAGCGTATTCTTTTATGCTTGCGATTATCCGTTCCTTATGAAGAGAACGCTAAAACTATTCTTGAGAAGAAGCCCCTTAGTGATCTTCGGATAAGAAGAAAATGAGCTTGTAAATGTCGAAAAACTCTTACAGTAAAGTAACTTGATGAAAAAGAATATTTCTAACCCTTATAGTAATAATTGGTTGTATGAACAACGCAAGGGACAAAACAGTGAAAAGATGAAAATACGATTAGCAGAAATCAACATAGTGCCCGAGTATCGCGAAGAATACCTCAAAAGGGCAGAGAAAGTAGGTGCTCTCAGTAGAGAAAGAACAAGGAGTGATTTGTATCTTCCCAATGGTGATGCAAGAAGCCCCTTTACAGCTGCGCATTGTGGAAATTTTACCGTGATGAAAGCAGCCTATCAGCAGCATATACAGACACCTCATTTTTGGAGTACAAAGCAGTACCCTAAAAATGATAAGTCACTCAAACTTATGAAATGGACGCTCTCGACGAAGCTATGTCTCTGTATATGGAATAATAACTCCCCGCTCAGAGAAATACTATAAGCGAGATTTTGTAAATCTTATTCAATTTCCTCAAAATACCTATCTAAATGGCATTCTATTTCCTATATCTTCATCTAGTATTACGTAAAACCATAAACTGACAATTTTTCTCGGCATTAACGAATACAAAATTTTGTTCGCCATAGTAAAAAGCTTGGTAGCCCTCATCTGCTAACAGCCAAACCTCACCCTTTTTAAAATTGAAATATCATTTTTCAGGCGATAGCTCTTTCCGACTTACAGTTCCATAATATGTAAGGACAAAGATAATAATAATTGTCAATTTGCTATAATCCTCTAATCTGCTAATTTCCTAATTATTTGTACTGCCCCGTAAAAACAAAAAGAGTACTTAAAAATTTCTAGAAACGTATGTTATACTACTATCCTTATCCTCATTGCGTTAGTAGGCATTGGGGCTGTTATAATTTTCAACTTACCGAGTTTTGGCAAAACACCATCAGGCGAACGCTTGGCGCGCATTCAGCAATCACCTAACTACCGCGAGGGCAAGTTTCCAAAACTTAGAACCTACCCCCAGAACTCACTTCCAACGACAATATACTGAAAACTGCCTACCATTACTTTCTTTCCCCGATGTACAAGACCTTAATCCAAGCACGCCCATCCCTGCAGTACAAACCGATTTGCAGTCGCTGCCTAATAATGCAATGGTGTGGTTGGGACATTCTTCTTATTTGCTGAATGTGAATAATACCCGTGTGCTTGTAGACCCTGTGTTTCATTCGGCTTCTCCTTTTTCGTTTATGGTAAAAACTTTCAAAGGCAACTACACTTCTCGTCTGCCAATATGCCTGATAGTATTAGAGGTACTCGTGCTCACCCACGACCATTGGGATCATCTTGATTATACAGCTATGAAAGAGCTGAAAAACCGCATTCAGCACGTAGTTTGTCCGCTGGGTGCAGGCGATGAGTATTGGGGCTTCGACCCTGCTAAAATCACCGAGATGGATTGGCAGGAGGACACTGTGGCGAATCTTAAATTCACCTGCTTGCCTACTCGCCATTTCTCAGGACGCGGACTTAAGAGCGCTCTCTATGGGGTCTCGTTTATGCTTGAGCGAGGTGCTACACTATCTATATTGGGGTGACAGCGGTTATGGTAAGCACATCGCCGAAATAGGCAAACGCTTCCCTCATATTGATTTAGCCCTAATGGAAAACGGACGAGTACAACCCTAATTGGCGTTATATACCTTCTTGCCGAAGACCTGCGTAAAGCATTGCGCGAAAATAGGGGCTAAGCGTTACTTCACGGGGCATAACTCCAAATTCGTCCTGTCGCAACAGCCATGGTATGAGCCTATGCGCAATGTTCAAACTTATGCCAAAGAAGATGGCCTAAATATCATCACCCTAGAATAGGTGAAGTCATTGCATATCGACCTGCCCGATGGAAAACCTTTGATGTATGGTTTAATCGGTAGAAGCCGTAGTACCTCAAAATTATTTATATTATGCCATTGGATATTGTTATTTTCAAGCAGGAAAAGAGAAGAATATGTATCAATTGATGAAAAACTCACATCAATTGATGTTTTCTCAGGATACTATAAAACAAAGGTAGATGTAGAGAGCTCTCTAAAATTGAAGATTATTACCTCACAGATGTTATTTTTATGGGGAAAATACTTCAGATTTTGTTGAAGACTTTAAAAACTTTCACTTTCTGAACTTTCTCCTATAATAAACAGCTATTAGGAGCAACCAGAAATAGAGAAAAATACATATAAATGGTGACTAAAATAAATAATATGAAAATCTCTTAGATACTTGTAAAGATGAATATTTCTTAGTGGAAGAATCTGCAGGAAGTATATATTATCAATATAAAGGGAAAAGAAAGTATTTATAAATTCTGATAAGGATTCTTTTGATAAATGTTTGTTCGCATATAGTAATTTTGTAAAAATAATAACTTTTGGTCTCGTTACTGCTGAAAATATTATAAATATCTATAGAAAACATATTCAATATACTGACTTTATTATTCAAACAGATTTTTAGGAGCCAAATCTTTCTTTTGGCAAGAAAAATTATATGATATAGCCATACTTATAGAGGATAATTATTCGATTCTATCTCCTTATAAAGACTTTTTCTATTTTATTCAACAAAATTACGAATAAAAAGCAAAACTACAAAAATAATGTAATTAGCTCATACAAAGAGGATTAATTTTTGACAGGAAGATAAGAGAAGACAGAGTCTTAGATGATTTGGATAGGTTTTCTTCAAAAGTGGGTTTCTAAATCATTACCTACCATACTGAAAAATATTTTTTATTAATAGGTTTATATTTCAGTGTTTTTACACCTTTTTCATATTGTACAGTAACTTGATAAAAAGTACTTTCACAAATTAAAAATTAGAGTATGAAAAAGTAAAAACGCTCAACCTTTAAGTATTGTTTACCTTAAAAAGAATGCCCCAAAGAAGAATGGTAAAAGTTGCTATTATGGGGCGTATTACCATTGACAATCAGGTAGCTCAGTTTAGTACCAAACTTGAAATCCTTCCACAGAAATGGGATTTGAAAGTATGGCAGGGTAACAGGTAAAACAGAAGAAGCTACCCAACTCAACCGCAAGTTGGAGAATTCGCTCACGTATCATTACTCATTACGAGGAACTGATGAAGTACGAGGGAGTGGTTACAGCTCAGAAGCTAAAGCTACTTTTCTAGGTATAGGAGTAATGGAAGAGTCCTTGCTAAAAGTCTGTGAGAAGTTTCAAAGAGGACTTTGCCCTTGATGGTAGAAAAAGGTGTTGAGTTACAGTACGCTCAACAAATACGAGAATGTATATACTCATTTGAGCGAGTTTATCCAGTATAAATACCGCAGATGTGATATTTCTTTCAAAAGAGCTTACAGAAGACTTTATCAACGATTTTTGATTTCTATCTTAGAGTTAATAAAAGTCTTACTCACAACACAATATGGGTTTATATGATGCCCTTTGTAAAATGGTAGAAATAGCGATAGAACAAAGGGTATCATCTATCGCAATCCTTTTTAAGATTATATAAGTTCTATGGAGGAGAAAGATAGAGCTATTTGTAGAGAGAAGTAGAAACTCTTTTACAATATCACCCTAAGAGTGCTTCTGCTGAATTAGTACGAGACCTATTTGTTTTAGTTGCTTTACAGGCTTCTCGTATATTGATATCAAACAACTTAAAAGAAGCCACTTACAATCGTTCTTTGACGGCAACAAATGGCTTATCAAACGACGTCAGAAATCTGATGTGCCCTGTAATGTACGTCTGTTGGATATAGCTGAGAAAATTATTGAAAAATACGAGGGTACGACTCGTACTGAGGCATTGTTTCTACGCCCTCCAACACTAATTGCAAACCTCTTAATCAGAAAGATGATGAAAGATTGTAACATCATTCGTGAAAAACCTATTTCATTTCACTGGGCACGCCATAGCCTTTGGTACTCTGTTCTTAACAGAAGGGGTTCCCTTGGAAAGTGTTAGCAAGATGATGGGACATAAGAATATCAAAACTACCCAGATTTATGCTAAAAGTACCAATGAGAAAAATCAGCAAGGATATGAAATTGCTGCTGAACGATTAAAAACTTAAAGATAGGATAACTAACTCAAATTCCTTCTTAGAATTAAAAATCCATTGATAATATTTCAAAAAGAGATGTCAATGGATTTTTGTTACTATACAAAAAGCTATCTCACAAAGATAAGAGTGTTATTAAGACTTACCTATTTTCCCTGTTTTAAACACTTAAGGCACGTAATGGCGGTTCGTTGTTCGAGTGCAAAAGGTATTTCTGTGTTCTTAACGCTTCTGCAAGGTCAAGCCCGATGGGTTTTCAAAAATCTCCAGCCCTTGTCCGTTGTCCTGCGGGTAGTATTTTTGAAAAACCTTGCAGCTAAACACAGACCTTTTATAGCACTCGAAAGCGAAACCAGCTCATTCCGACCTTAAGCGAATAAAAATGTCAAATATGAGAAAAATGCCGCTTCTTACAGATTGTTTTTGAAACGAATACCCTTTTTCCTCCCATTGTCGAGACAAAAATTTCAAACTATGCAGCTACCTAATTACGTTTTTCACCTTCGTACATGCGCTTGCTTTGATGCGTGAATGCAAAAAGTAATGTACAAATATACATATAGCTTACATAGAATTGTAAATAACTCGTAAGTAAGTGATTAAATATATTGCTAATATGCCTAAATCACTTTATGAGCTTGTAGTATTTATCTCCTTTTCTTATGGTTAATTAAAATTTGACCTTTAGGGAATTTTTCTGTTCACCTGAACAGAGCAAGTTGTGTTTTGAGGCACGCATTAGGCGTTTAGGCACTCAAAACAACTTGCCTGCAGGAGCTTAAAAACGCACTCCGAAGTCGTGGTTTTTAATTTTATATTTTTATTGCATTAAACTAAACGACAGTCCTTATGAAAGAAAAACTTCATAAGGACTTCTTTGTTTATTATATTTCTATTAGACTTATTCTTAAGCATAAGTGAAAAATATTTTTCTCTATGAATTCTAAAAATGAAATAAACCTTTGTTGTTTTTGTGTTAGATTGACTTCTAATGTAATAAATTTTTAACAACACATTTGAAACATTAGGTCTCTCTTTACTCTATTTAGAGCGTATTATAGGCTTGAAAAACGCTTATCTCTATGGTGTATAAAAGGAAAATAGTGGGTTAGTTCTTTTGTATTGTATTGATTAGTAGATTATTGAAATTTTTAACAACACATCTGGAACATTACCCCTTTTACCATTTTCATCATACGCTTCATAAGAGTTCCTGCATACTGTACAATTGATCTTACTGAAGGTACAAATTTTAAATTTGTGAAAAGAATTACAAAACTTGGTTTCTTATAATCACCAAGGTCTACTTTTTATAACTTCACAAATTCTGTTTTCTATATTAATATAATAGTTGATACCTGACCAATTATAGGCTGTTATCCAATACCATCATATACCTTAATATTAGTAAAGGGAGAATCTATAAGTGGGTTTATATCTTCAACTTGCCAAATTAAATTTCTTTAATATCTTCTCCTGTTATATTTCTATTACATGTATATCCCCAGGAACCTTATATATTTAACAATAATACCATTACACTTTAAAAGTATCTGTACTTCAAGATTACTAATATCTATTTTTGTTTTTCCATTCAGATTAATGCTCTAAAGGTTTTGTATTTTTGAAACACTCATCAGGATACGCTCTAATAATTGGAATTGTTTTGCATTTTTGTCTATTCCTCCAAAACTTAAAAAGAGGATTGATTTTTCCCGATCTGATTCTGGTTCCGTTTAAATAACTACTGTTGTTTTAAGGAGTGAGGCACTAGGAGACTAAATTTTTCTTTAATCTCTTCAGGAGATAATCCTCTTATTGCAGATTCATGCATCATCCATTGTCCACCTTTATTATTTTTCTCCATGAACTCTAATAAAAAATTTCCTCTTGTGTTGTAGTAAATTCAGTCACTTTTGAATTAGGCTTATATGGAGGATCATAGTTTGGCATTGTAGCATTAGCCTCTGTTCTCGTTTTTATAATAATATCTATTGAGCGTTTTTCAATCAGTTAATCCCCAAACATCCACCTCAGTATTACTATCAAAAGTATACCCATAGAAATTAGGACTATTCCTGCCAACCTTATCGGGTCTTGGCTAATATACGACCTGAGTCAGGAGAGTAATACCTAAAACGGTTGTAAGCGAGGACTTATTTCTATATCATAGTATTGCCCTTGATATAGGAAAGGTATAAAATCATTTTGCCTTTCTAGGCTCTTCCATAGATGTCTAACTCTCTTTCCCATACTTTCTCACCATCGGCATCAAAAGCGCAGGTGAGGAGTGCCTAAATAATCACTTACAATACTATACTTTTTGTTCATCTACTATCTTGGTTACAGGCACAAAGCCTTCAAACAACCAAGTGATAACCTCTTAGTAGTGTTGTCCTCTTTGGTGTAGTTCGTGTAGAGTTCTTTAACAACACATTTGAAACATTAGGTATTTAGAGCACATTATAGGCTTAAAAACACTTGTCTCTATAATGGGTAAAGAGAAATTATGGGCGGTTCTTTTGTATTATATTGATTAGTAGGCCATTGAAATAACAACACTTTTGAAACATTACTCCCAAACACCTAATCTATTACCTCACAAATAGCTCCTATTTCTTTAATCTGGTAAATAGAGTTGCAATATTATCATCTTCTATATTCAAAATAATTTTTCCCTTCTAATAATCTATCAGTATTCTTTTAGATTCTTTTAAATTCATATCGAGTACTTCCATCTGAAAACTTTGTAAAAGATACTTTATCAAAGCCCTCTTCCCAGTCAATTATTAAAATTTTTCTCATATAATAAAAATTATTCAATATTTATAATTATTGGAGAGGAGTTTTACTTTTATATTTTTCCAGTAGTCCTCCTCCTTGTATTACTACCTGTTTTGCATCAAATTACACTCCCTAAATCTCTGCAACCTCCATAAAGATTCCCTTCCTATTTTTCCTGCTGATGAACCTGCTATGATATAATTGATTTAATTTTAGAATATTATCTATTTTTCAAAATTTGTTATACCTTCAATCCCCTGCTGGCGCAAACATGTCGCTCGTGTCTCTATTGCCCCTAATTCATTGCCTAATTAGTAACAGAGCTTGAAGCCTCTACTTTCTTAGCAAGCTTTCGAAGCGAGTATGTGACTTGCACCAGCGAGGATAAAGCATTGAGATTTTAACAACACATCTGATACATTACCACATTTGAAACATTACCCTCTCTCTCCATTTTCTATCATTACACGCCCTCATACGGCGTTCTTAAATGGTCGGTGAGGATACTATACGATTTTACATTTACTCTGATATGTTTTCTTTTATAAAATCATCAAAATCACTATAAAAAGTATTTAGTTTTTCTTCTTCATCAATAAATAAAGTGTTGTAAACTATATTCCAAGGAACTGGATGATCAAACTCTATCATCATATTTTCTATAATTTCAACCATTAAAATTATAAACAAATTTCCTTATCAATTCTTTCTTCAACACTTTCATCTATTTTAGCTCAATATAACCTAATATATAGTAGTAAAGATTGTTTAAATTCTTTTCATTACTACATCTCATATTTTATTTTTAACAAATAAACTAAATCAATTATTGTTCTTTTTCATTTTCACTCTTATTACCATTCTAAAAATTTCTAAATTTTGTATGTTATAACTATGATTTAAATGGTATTCTAAAATCATCAGCCAATCATCATACTTTAATTCCGTTGGGATTCAGATTATCAAAAATTGTATCCCCAACCTTTATACCTGATGATAATAATTGGCTCAATTGTGTCATTCTTTTTGATTTTGACAAATGGAGCATCTTATGTTCTGAATTTCAATATGTTCACCAATAATTCCTTCTTTTTCATCTTTAGCTTTTAGGTCATTTGCAAATGTTTTACATTAAACGTGTTAAGCTTTTGAGGAACTTGAATAAACCCTAATAAGAGCATTCAATCCAAGTTAGCACTCAAGATACTCGTATCTCATTATCAAACCTCTATATCCGTCAAGCCAACTATTTTGCTTTGTTCAATTTTAAAACCTATTTTTGTACAATTTTCATCAAAATAAACATCTGGTTGCTCTCCATTTCGGGGATGCTGGAAAACTACCATCTTACCCCATTTATTGAAGTAGTATAGACATTTTGCCAAGAGATTTCATCTTTTTCAAAATAGCTCTCAATTGGAAGCTCTTCCATTGCACCCTGTTTTAACCTCTTGAGAATCAATAAAAATACTGAAGCTAAATCAAAACTACTTTTTTAAATCCTTCTTTTTCCTACACTTAAAAAGGAAATAATCCATTTATTTATTGTATCTTTGCCCAAAGTTCCTGAATTTTAGTGTTCTTTTTCAAACACAAATTACTAATTTTCGAACTTTATTTTATTATAGGAAAAAGTTTAAACAGCTTCATTGTATGGGAAGAGAAAAGAAATACTCCAAGTCGAAAAGAAATGAATTTTAATATAATACGATGATGCTCTTTATCTTACTTGTATTTTATGTGGGATTGGGATTGAATTCCTTATTTTATTAATCAATACAATAGGACAAATCGGTTTGTACTAATTTTTATTTATTATAGTAATATATTTAGTGTCTCGTTTAGGATTAAATTTCTCTAAGAACATAACACTATTTATATTATCAGAGAGTCTTCTTACTAGTGTTTTAATGAACAAAAGATAATAGTTCATTCAATAAAAGTACATCATTTTTGTTAAAGAGGTATGGTTGTTATTTGAATCATTAACAATGAATTATACATAGCGAGCTTTTCACTCATTCGATGATATTCAATTTATCTGTCGATGATCTCTAAAAATTTATTAAACAGACAAATAAATCAAATTAAACAATTTTCGTTACAGTCAAACTATTCTACATCCTTGTGGATTATCTCCCTTTTATATCTCAATATTTGGTGTATTTTTGTTAGCAATGGTATTGGTTGTTTTAGTTCTGATATATACCATAGTATGCTGATTCATATTTTTATTCTTGGATGGATTTATTATTTTAACATGAAACGTGTTTAAACTTTTTAGGAACTTGATATAAACCCCAATAAGAGTATTCCAATCTAAGTTACATCAAGATACTCGTATCTCATTATCAAACCTTATATCCGTCAAGCCAACCATTTGTTTGTTCAATCTTAAACCTATTTTTGTACAATTCTTCATCAAAATAAACATCTGGTTGCTCTATTTCTGATACTGAAAGCTACCGCCTTACTCCATTTGTTGAAGTAGTACATGACATTTTGCCAAGAGATTTCTCCTTTTTCAAAAATAGACCCTCAATTGGAAGTTCTTCCATTGCACCCTGTTTTTAATCTCTTGAGAATCAATAAAAATATTGAAGCTAAATCAAAATTACTTTTTAAATCCTCTTTTCTAATCTCTAGGAAATAATCCATTTATTTATTGTATCTTTGCTCAGTTCCTGAATTTTTGGTGTTTTTTCTCAAACACAAAATTATCTAATTTGGGAACTTTTACTTCTAAAAAGTTTAAACAGCTTCAGAAAAAGTAAAACCATTAAGCATATGAAAATAAAATTAAAAATTATTCCTTTAATAGGAATTGAGATCAATGATTCAAAGATTACTTTTGGTAGTAACATTAATGAAATTATCAAAATACTTGAGTGAGCCTGATTACAAGAATGAACGTCAACTTTATTATGATACTCTTGAATTTAGGATGGATTTTGATAATGACAAAATTTAAAATTTAGTAGAATTACAAGGTCCTGAAAACAGAGAAAAATTAATCCAGAAATATATGGAATAAATCCTTTTGAGATTGAAGCAAAATGAATTGATAACAATCTTAGAAGAAAAGGATAGCGATATTGATGTTTCAGAGAAACCTTATTGTTATTGTTTTCGAGAAATATCTATAAGGAGTTTGAGGATACCACACCAGAAAAATATTTTAAAATCTATTCCCGGAAAATGTCTCTAAAGAGGAAGAAATGTATTTGGCAGGAGGAATTAAATAAAGCTAAACATTTTTGGACAATAGGTGCAGGAGTAAAGGGATATTACAAACTATCCTGAACTTTAACAGATTTGTAATTTTAGAAGTAGAATAATCGCTTTTAGTATTAGTAATTTTGATATTCCTTCAAAATATATGACACTTTTTATATGAGTTTTTATCCGATGCTTTAGCGTGATTGAAAGAAATTATCAGCAGTGGAGAGAACCTCCATCGCCACTATGCACACTGCTTCCTGATGAGAAAGAACTCACTGATATACCTTTGAAAACCACAGCACTTTACCTATTTTTGAAAAATAGAGGACGAGGCTAATATGCCTCTGTCTTTGTAATTCTGTCAAAAGTACGCTTTGTTAATCCCCAACACAGACACACTCTTGAGCATCTAACCACTTTTCTTTCTCTTTTCCTATGGGATAGGCACTGATAAACTGCTGTAAGTTATCTGTAAGGGCCGATAATTCATCAAAAAGCTTCTTGAAATACCTCTTTTTCTATCACTAATACTTCCATTGTTACTCACTTTGCTATGATTTTTGAGTACAAAGGTGCGTGTAAGCACAGACCTCTCAGCTGGTAGTCTTTTGGCAGTGAGAGGTTAGGGTGGCTTTTTAACTTTTATTGTTTAGATAAAATCTTCTGGGTATTCTTTTCATACTCATCCCATTCTTTAAGAATTTCTTTATCTGATGATTTCAGGGCGTGGTAGATAAGTATTATATCCATATTTATCTATTGTTTTTTGATAAGTTTGCCCGTATCATCAGAAATAAAATATGAAAAATAAGTTCTCTTGTTCAAATAATTTTTGAAACAGCTATTACTATCCAGCATTGTCGTTCAGTATCATATATAGCCTCTATAGTGTGATTTAGCTTTGTATTATATTCTTTTTCTATACGAGCTTTTTATCTGCTTTGCAACATATCTGTTATTTCTTGTTCAGCTATGTTTCATTATTTAAATAAAACTTCTGGGTGTCTCTTTTCTCATATTCATCCCGATTCTTTAAGAATTTCTTTTCTTCTGATATCTCTTCTTCAGGGAGATAGGTATCACTGTCCCATCTTTATCTAATGTTTTGACTAGTTCTCCTGTTTTATCTGAAAATATGATAGAAAAAGACTCTTTTTCTCCCAATAATTCATAAGAACCCTATCGCAATCCAATATTGATCTCTTCATCATATACACTGCCCCAATGATAGTATGGTCTAACTTTTGCTATTATACTCTTTTCTATACGAGCTTTTTATCTGCTTTGCAATATCTGTTATCTCGTTGCTGTGTGTATCATTTCTAAATAAAATCTTCTGTGTTCTCATATTCATCCCATTCTTTAAGGTTTTCCTTTTTCTTCTTGTAGTATTTTTCAGGAGATAGAGTCATATCCATAACCATCTAATGTCCTAATTAGTTCTCCTGTTTTTATCTGAAATGTGATAGAAAATAATCCTCTTCTCCAAAAGATCAAACACAGCTGTAACTATCCATCACCTTTTCCTCTTGACTATACCTTGCTCGTTTTATAGTATGCTCTAAGTTGATACTATATCTATCCTTGATGATTTGGGTTATTTCTAATATTTCTTGTGAATGATTCATAATAATATCTTTTTATTTTAGTGCTATTTCTTTTACTATGTTCTTCTCTCACTTCATCTAAATATTTTCTTGCTCCTGATATTTGATAATCCGTTAACTGTTCTTTGTGATTCTTCATTAGATTCATCATAGACATACTCCTCTTTCTAATCTTGATTGTGCTTTGTATTTTTCATCTCCCAATTTATAATGCTGTCTTGCATGGTAACTCTCATGTAAAACATAATACCTCTTAGCAGGTTTTTATTAATATAAATTGTTTTTGTTTCTCGATTATATCCAGCTGGTTTACCTCGAAGCTGTTTAAACTTTTTCCCTATAATAAAAATAAAAGTTCTATTAAAATCACCAATACTGAAACTGAAAATCTTTCTTTTCCAAAATACTCAAAATTCACCATAAACTTTACTATTTTGGTTTTCATTCTTTAGCTTTTTGCACCAGCAGCTCCAAATCTATAGGCTCCTTCCATGAGTGGATCAGTCCATTTTATATAAGGTTTTCCCTACTTGATAGGAGAAAATATCACCTTCTATACTAGATTTTCAATAGGTATTAGTTTCATCACTATAGGGGTTTTGTCGAGCATTACCTTTTAGTAAATGAAAGACCTCATCCAAAATTGATGTTTAACCAACCAAATTTTGGGGTATATTCTAATTCTATAATACTTGCTTTTTCTTTATATGGTTCTCATTGTAGTTTCTATTTAAATGAATGATAATATTTATCAGTATCAATATGGTAAAAATCTTCTAAATTACTTTCATTATAACCTTGCTGCTTTTAAAATCAATCTGTATTTTTCTCAGAATTGTAACCAATAAGCAATAAAAACCTCTCTTTTAATATGAGATTGTATCATTAGGAGTGTTCAGCTCAGGTAAAGATGCTTTTTGTGTTTTAAAAGCTGTCCAATAAGCACTAATGTAAAGCGTATCATTGTAGGGTTTTATTATCCATTCTGCCATAAACACACTACTCCCCAATGCACCCTTGTTGAGGATAAAGGTTGTTCATACATATCGTATAGCATTTTGATAATATCCCATCAAATATCGGCAACCCTCATCGTGCATTTCTAAACCTAAAACCACCCCTATTCCATATCATACATAAGTTAGACGATTTGTTTTTAGGATAAATAGTTTGCAAAGCTTCACTCTACAGTACTATCCTCAACATCTCGTTTGTGTAATCCTTTTAGCAGGAAAAGACTTTATAGAAAATAATTCTTTCATAAATTAATGACTATTTGTGTAAATTTGTATTCTCCTGTTCTAATAGGTTCTGCAGTTTCATCTATAGGAAATCCATGAAAATGTACCATTTCATTGTTCCTCAATCTATAATGAGTTGCAGGATATTGCACTATCTCATCTATACTTCCTCCTGAATGAAATACTACACTTTTTAGAATCTGCATTTACAGGAAAATCTTGAAAAACTCCAACTTCAAGAGTTTCAGCTAAACTTCCTGCAACTCTAAATCTTTTTACTACCCTATTTACCATAAGAGATACCTTCTTTATTGGCATATATTTGAGCATCTTTATCTGTTACTTTTAATGCCATGTTTTTACCTCTTAAGTAACCATTTTCAGGTTTTTAACCAACCCAAACACATCCACTTGTATGTTGCTGTCAAATACATGAGGCATAGATGTTAGGATTATTCCCTGCCAACCTTATTGGGTCTTGGCTAATATGTTCCAGAATCAGGTGAGTAATAACGGAAATGGTTGTAAGCTAACCCAATCTCCTCATCATAATACTATCCTTGATATAAGAAAGGAATAAACGAGCTATCTAGCAATAGCGTTTCCATAAATATCCAACTCTCGTGCCCACACCTTTCTCCATTCTCATCATACGCCCCATAAGGCGTTCCTAAATGGTCGGTAAGGATGCTATACATGATTTATCACCTACAAGTTTAGCTAGCACGAAAGCTAGGAGTTCTCATCAAATACCCAAGTGATAAGGTTATCAGTTACAGACTCTTCCTTGTCATAAACTAACAAAGTGTCCTTATCTCTACTGCAGAGTTAGGTCGCTCGCTTAGGTCATACTCCCATTCGTGAGTGGTACATTTCCGTCCCACAGAAAGCGCTTGATGCACTTGCTACTGAGGTTTATCTTTGCCGTAGCGCCTACCGAGGGCATCATACTCAAAGGCAAATGTACCCCAATATCAAAAATAGGTAAAGTGCTGTGCTTTCTAAAGGAATATCAGTGAGTTCTTCCTCTTCAGCAAGTGGTGCATAGTGACGATGCAAGTTCTCTCACTGCTGATAACCGCTTCCCAATCCCGCCCTAAAGTATCGGATAAAAATCATTCGCTAATTCTATGTTAGGTAAGTATCATATATTTAAAAATTCCATCAACGATTCTATACCCAGTTGCATTATTCTCTTTTAATTCTTTCAACAATCTCTTCAGATAGCTTCATCTATAGAAATTATATCATATTCTATTTTGTTCCTTAGATACAAATCTATTTTTGTTGTATCTCCATATTCAGAGTCAAAATTCTCATAATCTTCATAATTTGAAAAAGAGAATACATCTCTATCTTGATAATAAAATGTACTTTTTGAAAATCAATAACTTTGGAACTCCCATACAGGAAAACCTATTAAGAAATATTTTTCATCAAAAGTATCAATCTTTACAGGAATTTTTAGTGTGAATGAGGTAATTTGTATGCAGATATAATATCCACAATCTTTTTGCTTACTAAGAAATCAATTCCTAATTCATAAGGGAGCGTAATACATAAAAATCTAATTTCTTAATACTTTTAGTCATAGGAAATAGATGACACTTGGACATTTTTAAATCAAACTGCTGAAATGTTTCTATACGAGACCCTTTTTATATCGTTACTGTTGCTGTCAAAAAGTTATTGAAATATTCTTTATGTTCATCTTTTTCAAATGAGTTTTTCCTTATTTCAACTGCAGAAACTCCCATTTCTTCTTCCTGTTATTTTAGGATCTAAGTTAATATCTATATTATAAACTTCATAATGTATACTTTTTACTATTAATGTTTATTCTTTTCTTATGTTTCCTTCTTTAAAAATAATCATTTAAATTCATATCTGAATTTGGGGCATCATCTATATGCTTTCTTAATTCATCTTGTAATTTTTGATTTCTGTAATATTAAAATTTCATTCTTCTTTAATTCCTCTAAACGTTCTCTTACATAATCATTATATTGCGGATGATTTCCATGAAAAAGGTCTGTCTAAATCTCTTAAGTTTGTTTTATCTTTTGCTTTTTGTAGATCTGTTTTGTATATACCCATCTTTTTCTATTTTTTAAATCAGAACGAAACTCTTTATAAATTTCATTAGAATTATATGATGGATATCCAACCCCAAACATCCACCTCTGTATTACAATCAAAAGTATACGCATAGAAATTAGGATTATTCCCTGCCAACCTTATCGGGTCTTGGCTAATATAAGTACCGCTTTCAGGTGAGTAATAACGAAACGGTTATAAGCTAACCAATCTCCTCATCATAATACTGTCCTTGGTATGAAAGGAATAAACGAACTGTCCCAGTAATAGCATTCCCGTAAAGGTCTAATTCTCGTGCCCACCTTTTCCCCATTTTCATCATACGCCCCTTATTGATAAAAACTCACTTTTAGAATAAAATTCTTTTAAAACTATCTAATTCTGTTTTTAAAATTCATCTAAAATACCATTACTATTATCTACTTTTCCTTTATAATTTAAATATAAACTCATTGAAGCTCCATATACAGTATTCAAAAAATATTGAGAGGGACTTCTATTTTTCTTATCTAAAATAATCATATTTTTATGAAATTTCTAAATGAAATTCAAAAGAAGAATCTAACGCTGTAAACGTAATATTCTTTTTGATTTTTAGAAATGCTATCTCTCGAGACTATACAGAAAAATTAGTCAGTGTAGGAAAAGCATAAAATTTTTGATAGGGGGCTTTGTCCCTTTTGCTTGTTATAATAAATTCCGATTGCTGAATAGTTATATCTCTAATTCAAATTCAGAAATTTTTCATCGTATGTTGATGCAATATCAAATTTAATAGTCATATAATATTTTTAGTGATTTCCATTTCCTCTAGCAGGGAATATTGTAATTATTTTTCTTTTCAATGGTGTCAACATAAACTCTGACAAGCTCTTTCTTATTTCCTTTTTATTTTGATTTTTCATTTCAAAAGATTGCATTTTCTTAGTTATATCCTTAGTTATTCTTTTTACCTTTTTACAATTTTATTTGCAGCTTTTTCCAAATGATCTCTTGTTGTACCTCTCGTAAATAAATCACCCTAACTCCTCAGTAGCTTCCTCAAAAAGCTGCCCAAAACTCTTGTGAGAATGGTGATTAGCTACCTTCTCCACTCCTTTATTGAACGCCTTATTAGGACCTTTTACCAAAGAACCAACCTAATATACCTGTAGACATATTCTAACGGGTGTTATCTCTTATTTTTAAAATTCAAATTTTGTGAGTATATCATCTATAAAAAAATATTGGTTTCCATTTATCGTCTAAAAAGAAAAACATTTTTTAGAATCAATGAGCAATACTCTCCTAAAAGTATATACATATACTTAGTTTTTCAGTGGAGATTCTCTGTAAGTTATAACTATTATTTTTTATTTTCTTCTGTTACTTCTTCTATTACTTCTTTATCAGGATCGTATTCATAATAACCGTTGGTTCCATAATCTATAACATTAGGACGCCCATAAGTACGCTTTTTATTTTGTACAAAAATTTATTAAATAATTTCACAAGTAACTCCTTCTTTCTCTGTTTTTCTTGATAAGAAAGACTTACCTCCTTCTCAATGTTGTTACATTCTTTTTCCCATAGATTCATTTCCTTTATAAAATCTACGACTACATTTTTTTGCAATTTCTAAATCATTCATCTTTAATATATTTTAGTGTGAATTTTCAAATTCTTTCGATAGTTTTTCTCCATTAGGTGCTGTAGCAGTATAGGTTACTTTTTGTTGGACGTGTCCCTGCATTAGCATATTCAAACTCAATAGTAATATCTGCTTGTCCATGTAATTTTACAAAGTCTGCTACATCTCCTTCGAATTGAGCAAATTTTTCCCTGTTAATATGTGGATCTTGAGGAAATACATTATCTTTTTCCTCCCGAACCACCTAATTGTTTTTCCAATCATATGTCCCGCGTCGTCGGTGGGTAGTCCTAAACTTCTTGCATACTCTCTTGAGGATGCATTTTGATTTGCAGATCTTTTTCCTATATTAGACGAAGTAACTGTCGCTTTAGCAGTTAAAACCTCTCCATTAGATCCTTTTTGTGACTGTGGGAACAATCCCTTTAAGTCCCCACGGGTCAATCCACCCATTACAATCCATCACATACCCATAAAACGTGAGCCCACCCGCTAACCTTATCGGGTCTTGGCTAATATAAGTACCGCTTTCAGGTGAGTAATAACGGAAACGGTTATAAGCTAACAATCTCCTCATCATAATACTGTCCTTGGTATAAGAAAGGAATAAACGAACTATCACCCTTACCATTGGCATCTCTTTCAAGGCGATAACGCTCGCCTGCTTTGATTAGAGTTATCAAATTTCACCCTAAAGTATTTAACAAAGAGTTATATAGAATAGAATATTTTACAGTTTAATAAGTATCATAAATCTTGAAAGACGGCCAAATATTAAAAACCAGTTTTATTAAATAATTCTGATTGAACTATAGGTGATGTGTAAAAATCTTATTAGTGATTTTTACACAAGAGTATCCCAATAACCTACTAAACTACGCCAAAAATTCATTCCTTCTTTCTTACCTATTTTATTTATTAGTTTTATGAAATCTTGCTGTAAGTTGTTCCAAATGCATATTGTCCTGTTCCCATAGTTCAACCAATAACTCAAAATTGTCAGCTATAGGCATATCATAATCTGTTTCGTTATCGCTATCAATAGCATATATTTTCCTGAAATATATTCTAATACAATTGTATATGGATCTCCATTTGCGATGATAATTAATCCTGCTTTTTAATTTTTTTAAAATCATAGTAGTTAAGATTTCTCTTGATTAACCAATTTAAAGAGCTTTTCATCTTTATACCCAAATTGATAACTAAGAAAACAAAATTCCCCAATTATATTTAAGAATATAATGTGAAAATTTTGATCTATAGTATCTATTCTCAAACTTTTTAGGTCATCTATTAAAAATAATAGGATTTTTCCATAGGTTTTAAGATAACATCTTCTTTCCACTCCATATCAACACCTTCTGTCTCTTTTTATAAATTGAATAATTTCGTTAAATGTTAATATTTCCATATTTTTAAATTTTATTTTACAATACCACCCCCGCTGGCACAAGCTTGCAGCTTGTGCCCAATTCAAGTGAGAATCAAAATTCAGAATTCCCTTTTGCCTCTGTCACCCATCCCATTACTCCCATAGCTCCTCAATTCAAAATTCAAATTCAGAATTCCTGCAGCTTGTGCCCAATTCAAAATTCTCCACCCGTCCCACTTGTCGCACCCGTCCCACAATTCATAATTCAGAAGCCGGTGCAAAGGTAATTTTTGGTTATATTGTCAAGATATTGTATCTTTTGCATTTTAGAAGTTACTGAGAAAATAGGTACAATCAAATAAAATAAATCATTACCTTATCTTCTTGTAATTCCTGTATCTTCTTTATTTAAAACAGATTATAGAAAGTAGTTTCAATCAAAAACCACTAATTTGCTGTGTCTCCCAAAGTAACCTCAGTGAGTTCTTTCTCATCAGGAAGCGGCGCATAGTGGCGATGCAGGTTCTCCCCACTGCTGATAATATCTTCTCAATCCCGCCCTAAAGTATCGGATAAAAATCATTCGCTCTACATTAGGATCACGCTTGATAAGTATTTATATATTGAAGGACTACTCATCAACTATTTTTATTTAGAAATTCTTTTATCTGCTCTTCAGTACGATTATATTTCTTTTTATAGCTATATATTTCAATCTTTTTAGAGAATTATTATAAAAAATAGGGTTTAAGTCTCCGTTTTTATATCATCATAAATATAAAGGTTTTCTAAACTATTAAAAATCTTTTATAAATTCTAAATTATCGACCTTATCAATAAATAAATTTTTAATATTACTTTCTTTTAAAGACTCAGGTAAATGTTCTTACTCCTAAGAATTGTTAAAGAGCTAATTTTTATCGCATTGATTAATAGCATTGATGTCTTTCAACTTTGGCAGATAGTCAAGTTTGAGATGCTCCAAATTAGGTAAATATTGCAATCCCTCTATAGTTGGAAGTGAACCGTGTGTCAGTTCTAAATTTTTAATGTATTTATTTCTGATAAAAACACAATCGGTATGGTTTAAATGCCATAAATGCAAGGTTTCAAGATCGTTTAGATTTTGAAACCTTGCATTTCCTCTAAATGATTTTTAGAAAAATGAGTGTATAGATATGTTATAGATGTTAATTGAGTATGATCTAAAGGTATGCTATCATACCCCGCATACGAAAAGACGCTTTAAATGCTTAAGAATATAAATTCCATCAATATTAGAGTTTTTCCTATGCGTACAGAGAAGTTAAGGGTTTCAATATCAGGATATAGAGACAAAGCTGATAAATCAATATCAGGAATTTCAAATCCTTCTTGCCTAAGAGTAATAGATTTTATTCTCTTATTTTTGCATAAAGCAACTCCCTCTAACAATAAGTTATAAAGGGACATTAAGACTATTTGTAAAATCTAATTCAAAATTCATAAAATTTAATGATGTTTCTTCTTTATATCTTTTATCTAACTCTTCTCTTAATTCTTTAGCTAATCTATCAGCTTCTAATCTTTTCAGGACACTCTAAAAGCCGTCCACCCTCGCTGTACATATACCCTTTGCGGTCAGGGTTCTATATAAGTTCCCGAAGGCATCAGGAACTTTATAAATTGTCTCTGTTTGGTTATAGGTGGCAGAGGCAAGATTTCCCACTAATCTTTTGCACTTAAAGGATATTTTTAAATTCATTAAATATTTATCCTTTAGTTCTGATACTTTTTCAAAAGGAATTTTATATAAAGAGCAAGGAAATGAAAGTATAGTTCTATAATCTTACATTGTAATAAATTACTTACCACCCCTAAAGGATAATAAAAATATCATAACCATTATCAGCTTGTATGAAAGTCTCATCATAATTTTTCTATATCAGTTTTAACTCCAATTTCATCTGTAGAAACTATGTATTCGTTTTGAATGTCTAATTCATATCTTCTCAGTAATTGATTGTTTTTAAAATGTTCAAAATAACATTGTAGGTATCCATATATCTATATTAAATTTATATATATATGAATTATTAGATAAAAAGTAATTTTTCTTTATCAATAAAATTAATACATTCACCTTCTACTATATACATATCCAATAAATCTATTGTTGAAAGTTTTGATAAACTATTTGATATATTTATCTCATCAATAGTCTTCCATGTGATATTTTCTCTTATCAAATCTAAATTCAAAATCATTAGAAAAAGAGATAAATAAGTTTTTCGGTATTATTAACCAACTTCTATGACTAAAAAATTAAATAAATTTTTGCATCTTAATGATATTTTTGATGATATATCTATACCGTTCTCAAATACACTCCCATCAGGATGATAAACTCTGATATGTTCATTCCTAATTTATCTTTTCAATGATATGTAATTAACATGTCATTTTCTTTTGAATGATTATAGAGTAATGCATCACATTGCGAACAAGGAGGAAGGGGACCAACAGGATATGATGAACTACTTCCTTTTTCTAAAAATAGGTAAAGTGTTGTGCTTTCTAAAAGGGAACTCAGTCATATACTCTGAATGAGTGCCATTTTTCCTATATTTCTTTAAAATAAAAACCTTTTTAATTTATGGTGTTCACAAATTTGTTTTGAATTTTTCTGTAACAATAATAAAAGAACGATGTTCTTCCATTCTGACTATATTATAAGGATCCAATGAATTAGGAAGAATATGAAGTTCATCTATTCTTAAACCTCCATAAGAGGTTTTTAACAATACTTTTAGTGAAAATCTAAACAAAGGTATACAATGTAGAATATTTAAAGTATAAAATCCTTCAATTGTATAGTCTTTTACTATCTCTAATTATTGCTGGGAAAAATTGAATTTCTTTTTCATTAATATCCTCAAAAATCTCTTTAAATTTAGTGCTTACCAATCGTGGACCGAAAGTAGGTAAAACATCATAAGATGTTGAGATAACTATCTATTTTATCAACATTGTAATACAGAACCTCAGACTGTTTGATTTTCACTCCATTATCAAAAGTTCCCTTGTTCTACAACATTACTATCAGCATATCTAAAATAAACGTCTCTTTTGTAAAAATCTGAAAATTTAAAATACATATATTAAAATAATTTAATGAATTGAATAGCATTTCCTGCTGCCATTTCTTAACTCTAATCTTGTTTCTCTTCTTAATTCTTCAATTGCGTCCCTAAACTGTTGCTGCGTCCATTTTTCCATCTTTTGCCCTTGTCCCAAATATCTTCTAATTGCTCTTTAATATAGTCATTATATTCTTTATGCCCTTTATTCCAACCTGTATCAATACTTCTTGTAGGATGTATACCTTCTTCTGTAGGTAAATATATTTAATCCTCCTTTTGGCATCCCATCCAAAACCAAAAGACATCTACCCACCCATTACAATCCATCACATACCCATAAAACGCGAGTCCACCCGCCAACCTTATTGGGTCTTGGCTAATATAAGTACCGCTTTCAGGTGAGTAATACCTAAACCTATTATAAGCTAACCCAATCTCCTCATCATAATACTGTCCTTGGTATAAGAAAGGAATAAACGAGCTATCACCAGCAATAGCATTCCCATAAGGGTCTAATTCTCGTGCCCACACCTTTTTCTCCATTTTCATCATACGCCTCATACGGCGTTCCTAAAGTGGTCGGTGAGGATAGAATACGATTTATCCCCTACAAGTTTAACCACAGGCACAAAAGAGTTCTCATCAAACACCCAAGTGATAAGATTTTTCTGTTATAGGCTCATCCTACTACCAATAATTTTTCCCAATCCACTCTAAAGTATCTGATAAAAATTCATATAAAATAGGACGTTTTTTTAATAAAATTTAAAAGGATATTTTATAAGTTCGTAAGAGTTCAAAGTTATTTCCTCTACTTTATTATCTAATTGTTCCTTTTCATATGGATTTTCAAAGAAAAACAGACACTCTTATATTCAGGAATAATAAAAATTTTTCATCATTATCATATATAATATTGGGAGTATTTTTTTCAATAATTCTCCAAGTGTACTTCCTATTCCTATACCTTTAAATTTACCTAAATAATTATTTTAAAACAGATATTTGTGCAATTTTTATTTTTAAATAAATTGATATTTATAATAAGACTTTCATCAAATGAAAAGTCTTAAGAGTATTATTAGATAACTCTATATCTAAAATACCATTCTTATAGCCATATTTCCATACATCTTGAAGGCTTTCTAATGGTTGTTCCAAACATATATTTCCTATATAATTTGGATTTATTTCTTGACATCTCTTGACATAACTCTTAATGATTGTGTTCTAACTCCTGCCAAATATATGTAGTTTTACCTTTTTCATCTATTCCATTTTCTATAAAATGTCCTCTATTCCCATTATAATCATAAAAAGACAATTGTCTCCTTGATATTTATAATCTGTTGGATCTATAACTTTTATTGTTCCTTTTGAACTAGTTGATATTTTATAGTATGGTCCTCAGTATGTCTACCACCACCAGGATGTACCTGAATTTGAGAAATTTGGGACTTCCCATTAATCGAAACTTTATCTGCTTTTTGAACCTTTAGTCGTTTTGTTGGTAGAAGCATTAATTCCTTCTGTCTTATTTATTTCATCCTCTAACTCTTTTTGCACTTTTTCCCCACACTGAAGCAGGATTAGCTAAAATATCATCAAGAATATTTAACCCCAAAACATCCACCCTCAGTATTACAATCAAAAGTATACCCATAGAAATTAGGATTATTCCTGCCAACCCAATCGGATCTTGGCTAATATAAGTACCTGAATCAGGTGAGTAATAACGGAAACAGTTATAAGCTAACCCTAATCTCCTCATCGTAGTATTGTCCTTGATATAAGAAAGGAATAAACGAACTGTCCCCAGTAATAGCATTCCCGTAAAGGTCTAATTCTCGTGCCCACACCTTTTTCCCCTCTTCATCATACGCCTCATACGGCGTTCCTAAATGGTCGGTGAGGATAGAATACGAATTATCCCCTACAAGTTTAGCCGCAGGCACAAAGGAGTTCTCATCAAACACCCAAGTGATAAGATTATCAGTTACAGGTACTTCCCAATCCCGCCCTAAAGTATCGGATGAAAAATCATTCGCTAATTCTATGTTAGGTAAGTATCATATATTTAAAAATTCCATCAACGATTCTATACCCAGTTGCATTATTCTCTTTTAATTCTTCAACAATCTTTTCAGAGAAAAATAGCTGCACCTATAGAAATGTACATCATATTCTATTTTCTCCTTTAAATACAAATCTACTTTTTGTCGTATATCTATATTTTCGATTCGGAGTTTTCATAATCTTCATAGTCTATAAAAGAGAATACATCTCTATCCCGATGATAGAAAGTACTTTTTGAAAAATCAAGAACTTCAAAAACTCCATACAGGGAAACCTATTAGGAAATAGTTACCATCAAAAGTATCAATCTTTACAGGAATTTTTATTGTGAATAGGTAATTTGTATGCAGATATAATATCCACAATCTTTTTGCTTACTAAGAAATCAATTCCTAATTCATAAGGAGCGTAATACATAAAAATCTAATTTCTTAATACTTTTAGTCATAGGAAATAGATGACACTTGGACATTTTTAAATCAAACTGCTGAAATGTTTCGATACGAACCCCTTTTTATATCGTTACTGTTGCTATCAAAAAGCTGTTGAAATATTCTTTATGTTCATCTTTTTCAAAATGAGTTTTTCCTTATTTCAACTGCAAAACTCCCATTTCTTCTTCCTGTTATTTTAGGTTCGAAGTCAAACTTTATATTATAAAACTTCATAAAGTATACTTTTACTATTAATGTTTATTCTTTTTTCTTTTCTTAAGTTCTATTAAGCCCATCAAATCCCCATTCGGCTATCACCTTACCATTGGCATCTCTTTCAAGGCGATAACGCTCGCCTGCTTCATTATGAGGTAATTTCTCTCTTTTCTCAAGTTCTTAATTATTAATATGTATAGTTATCTGCCTTTTAAATGTTCTATTGGTAGAATCTCATCAAATGGTATTTTATTTGTAATAGCATCATTTTTTTACTTTTTGAATAAAAATCTTTGTTAATTTTGTTTTGTTTCAATTCTTTGGATTATAGATAACTGTCTATTAATTTCATCTTTGATAAAACATATTGTTATCTAAAATATATTCTATTTCGTCTGTTATTATTTTTTATATTGTTTGATTTAATTAGAATTATTTGTTGAATTATATCATAAACATAATAAAAAGTAGTAAAAGATTTATTCTTTCTATTAATTACACAATTATAAGTAGTATCTAAGCAGATAATCATATTTAGAGCAATAACATTATCTTGTTCAGTCAGAAATAAACTCTCTAAATTTTCTAATTTATTTTCTATTGATAAGTCTCTCACATTATTATATAGGAAGTTCCATAAATAGTTTTTCATTCTGAATAAAATGTTAATAGTTTCTAACCTAAAGAAGCTTTTATTAAACAAAGAGAACATTCTCTCTGTGTTCCAAAGAGAATATAAAAGTATATTCATTATAAGACATTTCATCAATTTTCTCTTTTTATATCTTCAAAATACCATAGAGGATAATTTTAATGATTGTGCCTGTGCCTGTTGGTTTACCTCTGTGCGCAGGCACTCTCCCACTCATTGTAGGGTGTGTTGCAGCTTTGCACCTAAACTACTTTCCATCGCTGTACGATTGCCATAGGCATTGTACTGATGGGTGATGCGATGCCCATTTTGAGTTTCTGCTACAATACGCCCCAGCACATCGTATTCCCAAAGGTCTGACTGGTGGGGTTTTCAGCTTGGGTTATGCGTCCTAACTTGTCGTATGTAAACCACTCGTAATTGCCATCATCGTAATTTTACACTGCTGAGTTGCCCCCAATATATTTTACCTTTCCTTATCAGATATAGCAACTTGTTAAAAACATCCAAATCTAATCAGATATCAATATTTGATTATAGACCTCCTTTAATCATATGGAGATGAGGAAAATTTTTTTAATATACAACGATAATTTTTCAACATCATTTTTAATAGGTAGTATTCTATCATAAACGATATAAAAGATGATTGTGGATATGCATAAATTTGAACAGGATAATTATCTAATTTAGGAATTCCTCTATAACGTATATCAGTGAATGTTGTAATATATAAAAAAACAAAAATCAAAAAAAGAACTTGTCCTTTAGGACTGACTCTGCTTCTGAAAGTGTGAAAATTAACAAAATCAATTTGCTCTTGCACACCCTCATCTATACCTTTGGGATATTTATAATGTATCTGTAATTCTAATTTCTCCTCTATTTCACTTAATAATTCCTTGTATAGCTCCAAATTTACTATTTTATCAACTAAATCTACCATATTTATTATTTAATTAAATTAAACTTATCATCAAACATTTCTCTAATAATACCTTCTAACCATTCCTCTTCTTCATACACTATATAGGGTAATTTTTCATCTTTAACTTCTTGCAATCTATCATAAAGTATACTAATAAAGTTTCTCACATTAAAATGGGTAAAGGACTTTTCATATTTCAGAGAATTTTTCTAAATATATAAATATATCATTACAAAGTTCTTCTCGTATTTTTATCTTCATTTAGATCTTTATATTTATCCAAGATAAATATAGGATCTATATCAAGATACTCTTCTTTTTTATAATATCTGGTATAAGATTTTTATTTTTATACTTTTTCAATTTCCTCTATACCAAAAATCTAAAAAGTTATAAAAATAAAACATTTTTTTCTTGCTCATTGGTTATTTCTTTTCTAATCTTATACAGCCAATCTTCAGCAGAAAGTGCATCTAATATATAAGTTATGACTCTGTTCAAAACTATATTTTTGAATGACTTTCTGTTGAATTTAATTATTGTCTTATTTCTATTATCATAATCTATATTATTTGCTAACTTATACAGAATAATAAAAATTTAATGAAAGCAAGTATTCCCTGCAGGAAGTTTACCATTCTTTTTTTATAATATCGTTTTAACATTTTTCTTTCAGTTTTTGATTAGCTTTTTGAGCCTCCTTTTTACAATTATTTTCATTTTTAAACCTATAGGATTCCCATTAACATCAAAAAGCATATACTTTATGTTTGCTTACTCTACCCTTTGAGAGTTACTATATCTTTTTGCATTTTTACTTTCTCCAATTTTTATATATTTTGCCCTTTTTCGTAAGTAAACATATTGAGTTGTAGGTTTTTCCATATTGAAGATCAGGATAATACCCATCTGAGTCTGCTACTAAAATATAAATATCAACCCCAAACATCCACCTCAGTATTACTATCAAAGGTATACCCATAGAAATTAGGATTATTCCTGCCAACCTTATCGGGTCTTGACTTATGTATGCTCCTGTTTCAGGTGAGTAATAACGGAAACGATTGTAATACAGCCCTGTTTCAATATCCTCATACTGCCCTTGGTAGTGAAATGGTATAAATGGGCGTACATCATCTCCCTAAGGAGGACGCTTTAATTTCTCTTTTTACCTGTCCATATATATCTAACTGGCGATTCCATACCTCCATTCCATCGCTATCAATAGCGAGTATAGGAGTGCCTAAGTGGTCTGAGATTATGGAGTAGGCTTTTGCCATTCACTAACTTCGCTGTAGGTACAAAACCCTTCAAATACCCAAGTAGTAAGCTCTGTGTTTTTCAGAGTTGTCTTTCTTAAAGGTCTCGTGCAGTAGCACATTCCGTCCCATACAAAACGGAAAGTGGAAGCCATACGGCGTTTTTCTAAACGCCTACCGAAAAGCGTCATACCTAAATCTATAAGTAACGCCTTTTGGGTCTGTAACAGAGCGGAGTGAGCCGTTAGCGTTCCAAGTATATAAAAAGCCTTTACCAGTGCTTTTGGGGTTTATGCCTAAGTCACGAGTTCGCTACCACTAAAGAAAGGACAGAAACCTACGTCCTTGATATGCTCCTTAAAAATCAAGTTGCCCTCTATATCGTAGTGATAGTAGTAGGTGCGGTCTTCTTGGAGTTGGCTGTTTTATACTTGCGGTCTTTTTGTCTTTAACAACACATTTGATACATTACCTACTGCCAGTGTATATTATTCTTGAGAGAAAATTCTTAAATAATGAATAAGGAACAGGTTTTAACTCAAAAATAATTCTTCTTTATGATCTGTTTCTAAATCAAAAACATCTTCATTCATAATATAGTATTTGTTTGCAAATTCTCTATCTATAATTGTTTTATATCTATCACCTAGAAAAGTAAAAGTTATAATCATAATCTCCGAATCTTCTATTTCTAGATTATTAATGATACATTCTGCAATTTTAGGAGATACAAAAAGCTAAATCTTTTTCTATATAAAAAGTATGCCATACTAAAAACCTAATTCTTTTTAAATATTTCATTTTGCCCTAAAGGAGATTTAGGAATATCTACACCTCCTTCTCTTAATACTTCAGAGATGTGATCAACACAACTATTAGTTTTACATCATATGCTCTAAATCTTTTCCTATTAATGATTTTTGATAATCTATTGCTGATATAGCATTAGGGATATCTATAGATACAGATTTAGAGGGAATCATATCATCGGAAACAGTAATAATAGTTGTTTTAGATAAATCTGTAGAAGTTATTACTTGGTGAGTATGGAAATATTTCTTCCCCATTATCAACTTCTATACTATAATGCCCGAAACGATTGTTTTTGATCACCTTCATAATGATGTATTGTAGCACAATCTAACTCGAACCTATCCACCCACCAGTTGCTATCCTTCACATACCCATATAGTGTAGGATTTCCCCAACAAGACCAATTGGGTCTTGGCTTATATACGATACCTGAATCAGGTGAGTAATACCTAAACCTATTATAAGCTAACCCAATCTCCTCATCATAATACTGTCCTTGGTATAAGAAAGGAATAAACGAGCTATCACCAGCAATAGCATTCCCGTAAAGATCTAATTCTCGCGCCCATACCTTTTTCTCCATTTTCATCATACGCCTCATACGGCGTTCCTAAGTGGTCGGTGAGGATAGAATACGATTTATCTCCTACAAGTTTAGCCGCAGGCACAAAGGAGTTCTCATCAAATACCCAAGTGATAAGATTATCCGTTACAGGCTCTTCCTTGTCATAAACTAACAAGTTGTCTTTTATCTCTACTGAGATTAGGTCGCTCACTTAGGTCATACTCCCATTCGTGGAGAGGTACATTTCCGTCCCACAGAAAACGCTTGATACGCTTGCTACTGAGGTTTATCTTTTGCCGTACGCCTGCCCAGGCATCATACTCAAAGGCAAAATGTACCCTGTCGTTATTGGCGACACTCTTTAAACTTCCATTGGCGTTCCACGAGTAAAACCACCGCAAGGTTGCAGGGTTTCTCGTCTTCTTCTACTATCAGACTAAAACGCTTGAGCTGTTGCTTCTTGGATATTTTCTCTATCAATCGCCCTTCAAGGTCGTAAACGTACTTCCAATCAGGACACTCTAAAAGCCGCCCACCCTCGCTGTACGTATACCCTTTGCGGTCAGGGGTTCTATATAGTTCCCGACGGCATCAGGGACTTTATATATCGTCTCTGTTTGCTATAGGTGGCAGAGGCAAGATTTCACTGCATCATAATCAAAACTGTGTGTTTGCCATTGTAGATAATAGCCTTAAGCTGGTTAGCGGGGTTCCATACGTGCTTGCCGTCTGCTAAGCTCGTAACCACCACTACTATGTGCTTTATCGGTACGTTGGGCAACTACTCGCCCAGCAAGGTCGTAATCAGTATGCTGTACTACATCACCCCTGCAAAAATCGTGCTACCTCCCAGCCCATACGATTATAACCATAACTCGCTTGCCATAAGGCTATGGGAGTGGTAGCTTGTGCTTGCGTTTGTGCCTGTGCCTGTTGGTTTACCTCTGTGCCAGGCACTCTCCCCACTCATTGTAGGTGTGTTGCAGCTTTGCACCAAACTACTTTCCATCGCTGTGCGATTGCCATAAGCATTGTACTGATGGGTGATGCGATGCCCATTTGAGTTTCTGCTATAATACGCCCCAGCACATCGTATTCCCAAAGGGTCTGACTGGTGGGGTTTTTCCTTGGGATTATTATCTTTTAGTTGCTTTTAATAGAGAACTTAATTTACCCTATAAAAACTAAGATATATGTTCCTCTAACCATTCAACACCATAATCTAAGAAATCCCTTAACATACGGATTAGTACAAAGAAATTTACTAAAGATTTATACTCCTCAATAGAAACCTTTTTTTCACGTACCTCAATAGATTCTATAAGACTTGATATTACTTCCTCATTCCCATAAAAACTTTTCTGTAGGTGAATTGACAATAAAAAGTATCCGTCCTCTAATGATATAGGTCGTTCAATAGATTCTAATAGTTCCTCATATTTACGCGCTAAATTAATGATCTCTTGTGTATCATTATATAAATCTTCATTAGGCATTTTTCCCCAGTTCCTTCAGTTTTTAAAATATTACTATCCATAAAAATTAAAAAAATTAATGTAATCTTTTTGACTTTGTATTAATATCATCCAAATCGGCGTCTAATTCAGTCCTTAAACGATTTTGAAGTTCAGATATCTCTTTTTCTTGCTAAATCCTTTATCTCCATGAGATGTTATATCTTAACTTAATATCTCTAACCTCAAATCCGACTTGAAGACTATAATCAGCATGAGAACCTCTATGATAATATTTTTATTGTTGGCTGTTGCCATTTTCTCATTATCCCACATCATTAATCCATTCTCTTTTTATCTCTACCATCTCCTAATCCTATGTCATTAAAAAATTTAGTATTATCAGTATCATTCCAAACCTCTTCTGGAATTAAATGTTGAGCTTGTTTGTTGTCTCCATATGATGCCTCTAAGTTTCTCCGTAGTGCTGCAGAACTTAACCCCCACGGGTCAATCCACCCATTACAATCGAATACATACCCATAAAAACGCAGAGTCCCCCTGCCAACCTAATCGGGTCTTGGCTAATATAAGTACCGCTTTCAGGTGAGTAATAACGGAAAACGGTTATAAGTCAACCCTAATCTCCTCATTGTAATATTGTCCTTGATATAAGTCCAGAACAAAAATTGCACTTCTTAATTGAACTTAAGGCATCACCTACCATATTCCTGTAGTTATTCCATATTTTTCAAAGCAAACATCATCTGCAATTCCATATAAAATCTCATCTGTGAGATTTTCTACACTATAAGGTGTTTTTCTGGATTATTTAAAATATTGTTATAAAATATTTCTCCTTTACTAACAATCCAATTTGCAATATCCTCTATTCCATCTTCAGAATCTTCCATATAATCATATATGGTTCATCTTTCAACTCAGCTGATAATTCTACAAAGATTTCTTGAAATTTAATAAGTTCTTCCTTAGTATAATTTTTCAGTATTGTTTGGAGTCTATTTACATTATTTTTGAGATTGCTCTATAACGCTCCAAAATGATTTTAATTCATTACTATTCATAAAAATATTTTTAATGTGTATGTGGTATTTTTCAAGCATTCCTTTTTGAGTTCCATTGAAATAAATTTCGTAGTTTTTGAGATAATCTTGTGAATGGAACACCTGGTCCCACTCTTCCTAATCTTTGATTAGTATTATCCCAAGCAATGTAAATCCTATTCGTTCTAGATTCTCTCTTATGGTTTTTCAGGGTTTTCAACTGTACCTACTGTTGATTTATCAACAGTAAAAACATCTAAAGACAAACTTCTTCCTGTTTTCTTTCCTACACCTGAATATTTTTTCAAATCTACCTTTAAATTTTGTTGTCTCAGTTTTTCCTACCTTTAACAACTCACCTGTATCATTATCTCTTAAAAACATAAACTATTCCTTCTTGATTACCATCAAAAGTAACATTTCTCCATTCAGAATTCATTAAATCTATAGTTCTATTATTTTGGGATATAAGTATTTTCTCTAGTCCCCACGGGTCAATCCACCCATTACAATCCATCACATACCCATAAAAAGCCAGTCCACCCGCCAACCTTATCGGGTCTTGGCTTATGTATGTTCCTGAATCTGGTGAGTAATAACGGAAACGATTGTAATAGAACCCTGTTTCAACATCCTCATACTGCCCTTGGTAGCGGAATGGTATAAATCCTTTCTCACCGTTAAGGGTATGTATATTGCCATAGAGGTCATACTCAGCACTCCACACTTTTTCCCCATTTTTCATCATACGCTTCATAAGGCGTTCCTAAGTGGTCAGTGAGGATAGAATATGATTTATCACCTACAAGTTTAGCTGCAGGCACAAAGGAGTTCTCATCAAACACCCAAGTGATAAGATTTTTCCGTTACAGGCTCTTCCTTGTCATAAACTAACAAATTGTCCTTATCTCTACTGAGATTAGGTCGCTCACTTAGGTCATACTCCCATTCGTGGAGTGGTACATTTCGTCCCACAGAAAACGCTTGATGCGTTTGCTACTGAGGTTTATCTTTGCCGTGCGCCTACCGAGGGCATCATACTCAAAGGCAAAATGTACCCTGTCGTTGTTGGCGACACTCTTTTTAAACTTCTATATTAGTATTCCAAGAATAGGAGCACAGCTACCTAATTATATCCTTCAGGTAAAGGAAAAATATTTTCTCCTTCTGGATAGTTTTCTATATTATTACTTAGCCAAAGCTCAAAATACCTATAATTATCAAAAAAAGCATTAATATAACCTTTTTGACCAAAGACAAATATTCATCAGTTTTTACTTTAACTATTCCCTCATTTACACTCATAATTTTTGACTCTTTTTATAAAACGTAACTTATTATGTGGCATAAAAATAGCTAAATCTAGCCATTTTATATTTTTCTTTTTGTAAATCAACATACCCTACCAATGTCCATATATATTGATTGCTGTTTCTTTTGCCAAATTTATAAATTTTTAATCCTTTTTATCAAAAGTTCTTGTATATTATTAGTTTGTATTTCTGAGGAATAATCAAAAATACCAAAAACCACATTCTCTTATTAAAACAAAAGGTATGCATACTTATTATTGGGCATTTTTATTTCATATATGTTGCCATATCTCTTTGACATAATATTATCCTTTTTGTACTTATTAGTGAAGTTTTTTTCTAAATCTGGATTTTCTGTCATAAAAGGCATCCATATATCTATTTCTTTTTGCATTCCCATTTTTATCTATACCAAAATTTCTATCTGCTATTCCATTAATTTGATCTGCTGCTGTTCCAGCTTTTTCTCTACTTGTATATAATAGTGTTCGCCACCTCTCATAGCATTATAGTTGTCAGTTACAAAAACAGGAGTTAAGCTTCCTATATCTTTTCTGTGATGGTTTGATTTACGTTTTTAATGCTCTTGAAATATCTTCTGTAGAATCTTTACTCCCTATACCTTTTGTTCTTCCCGTATATATTTCTCCTGTTGGTACACCATTTGCATCTAAAACAGGAGCTTGATACACAACATACACATTTTCTAGCCCCCCACGGATCAATCCACCCATTACAATCGAATACATACCCATAAAAACGCCAGTCCCCCGCTAACCTTATCGGGTCTTGGCTAATATACGTACCGCTCTCAGGTGAGTAATACCTAAACCCTATTATAAGCTAACCCAATCTCCTCATCATAATACTGTCCTTGGTATAAGAAAGGAATAAACGAACTGTCCCCAGCAATAGCATTCCCATAAAGATCTAATTCTCGCGCCCATACCTTTTCCCCCTCTTCATCATACGCTTCATATGGCGTTCCTAAATGGTCGGTGAGGATGCTATATGATTTATCCCCCTACAAGTTTAGCCGCAGGCACAAAGGAGTTCTCTTCAAACACCCAAGTAGTAAGCTCTGTGTTTTCGGAGTTGTCTTTCTTAAAGGTCTCGTGCAATAAAACATTGCCATCCCATACAAAAACAGAACGCGGAAGCCATACGGCGTTTTTCTAAACGCCTACCAAAGGCATCGTATCTGAACCTATAGGTGGTGCTCTCTAAGTCTGTGACAGAACGGAGTGAGCCGTTAGCGTTCCAAGTGTATAAAAAGCCTTTGCCGGTGCTTTTTGGGGTTTATGCCTAAGTCACGGAGTTCGCTCCCACTAAAGACAGGCGGTAACCTACGTCCTTGATATGCTCTTTAAAGATAAGTTTGCCCTCTACATCGTAGTGATAGTAGTAGGTATGGTCTTCTTGGAGTTGGCTGTTTTTTTATACTTGCGGTCTTTCTTGTCCTTTGTTTCATAGAGGTTACCGAGCTTGTCAACGGTGCGGAAATTTTTAACAACACATTTGAAACATTAGGTGTCTCTTTACACTATTTAGAGCGCATTATAGGCTTGAAAAACTCTTATCTCTATAGTGAATAAAGAAAAATAGTGGGGCAGTTCTTTTTGTATTATATTGATTATTAGGCTATTGAAATTTCAACAACACATCTGGAACATTACCAATTTATTGAAATTAGCTGTAAAAACACCTGCCCATCCCATTTCTTTTCCTATATTGTAATCTACTTCCCAATCAATTTTTCGGAAGTTTCCTGTTCGTCTTCTCCTACCTCTTTTTGATTTGTATTCCAAATGGTGATAGTTTCTTTTAATTCCTCTAACAGAGATTTAGTATATTCTTCATCATTGGTATACATTGCATCGAAATGGAAAAGCAATATCCATAATATCAGTATCTGTAGCAATCATATAAGTAAAGAAAGTATCTACTATATCCTGCTCATCTCTTTGAGAGAGTATACGCACTATACGTGCTTGGGAGTCTGTTTTTTTGAAATGTCCCACTCATCTACTATTTGCTCGATACGTTGTTCAATAGGGTTTGTTGCCATTTTCTAATTTAATTTTAAGATACTTCCTTCAATAGAAGTATCCACTTGAGGTTACTGTTGCTTTTCTTTCTTTAGTGGTATTTTTTAGCACTTACTGATGAGGTTTTACCTCCTTACTAAGTCAGTATTTTTTAGAGTCAGATTTAACAATCTTGTTAGATATGAAACCATTCCTATGATAAAGCTGTTTTTATCTTTAGAACAGCTATTACCATATCTTTAATGATTTTAAATTAAATATGGGAGCAAAGCTACAAAAAGATTTTTTCAGTCTTACAAAGGCTTGTTCAAGTTTTTGATTTTTGTAGTAATTCTACTACATAGATAGGCAGAACATTGATATATTATTAGCTCAGTACGTGCGTTGCTGCACGGGCTTTTATAAAAGCCCGTGCAGCAACGCACGTATGTCAGTGCAAAGGTAAAATTTTTGGTTATATTGTCAAGATGTTGTACCTTTGCACCTAGAAGTTACTGAGAAAATAGGTATAATCAAATGAAATAAGAACTATTACTAAATCATTACCTAATCTTCTTGTAATTCCTGTATCTTCTTTATTTAAAAATAGATTATATAAGTAGTTTCAATTTTGAAACAAAAATGTATATCAACAGTAGTATTGCAGAAATAAATACCTATCAGGAATATCAAAATATAGACAAAGAGTCTGTTATTCGAAGTATTCAAACTATTTATAACGACCTTTCCATCGAAAAATTTACACACTATACAATTAAAAAGTAATGGAACTTGTCTTGGTTTCTCTCTACGGAAAAGCTCGATTTGATGATTTTCTTCTCAGAAGAGAGAAAAGAATCAAAGAAATAATGGGTATTTAAAATAAAACGTATGGATATTGATATAGTAACCTATTCAGTAAAAGTATAAAAGTAAAAACCTCCCACTAGTAGGAAATACTACTAAGTGGGAGGTTATTTAATTTGCCTAATTATTAATTATTAATTATTTATTTATTACCTTTGTCTTTTAAGAGATAATTCATATTATTTGGTATTAATTATAAAGATATCTAAAAATATGACACTTTTGAGCTACCAACTTGATAAATTTACAATTAATTTTTCATGTATAGTAAAACAAAAATATGAAAAATAGATTATTATATAATATTATTACCTCTGTTTAGTTGTTTTATAGCTTGCAAAACATCTACATCGGTTGACAACCCTACTGAAGCAGAACTTCAAAGTAACCATCAGTATGCCTTCCCTAAAGATACGTATCATTTTCATCTGTCACAAACTTCAGAGAAGGTGCTATATATCTCTAATCACGACCAAACTAATCCTAAAAAGGTCGCTTTGTACTTAGAAAATCTAAAAGATGTAGTTATTGACGGCAATAATAGCGATTTTATCTTTCACGGCACTATACTCCCCATAGTACTCAAGAATTGTACTAATGTCACGCTTAAGAATTTTTTTCTATTGATTTTTGCTATCCCTCATTTTTCGACAACTATATATTAATGAGGTAGATAAGGCGCATAATACAGTTGTAGGCAAGCTTTATCCTGAGGGTAATTACAAAGCAGAAGCTGGTAGCTCCTATTTTTGTGGTGAAGATTACGAAGAGCAGCCTATGGGCGGTATGCTTTTTACTCCAGATAAGCGACTTACTTATCAACGGGCAGATGTGTCTTTCAATCCTACTAAAGTTACAGAATTAGCACCTAACGTATTTAAAATAGAGGGAATGGGGCAGAGCCTCGCATAGAGAAAGACGAACGCTTTGCACTGCGCAATTATGGGCGACCTACCCCAGCTATTTTTATTACTGAGAGTAAAAATATAAAGTTAGAGAATGTTACAGTACATAATGCCTATGGAATGGGGCTTTTTGGCACAACTTACTGAAAATATTACTCTTAAAGGTTTCAAGGTAGCTATAAAAGAAGGTTCAGAGCGTTTTTATACTACTCAAGCTGATGCTACTCACTTTTCAAGCTGTAGTGGTGTCATTTCGTTCTGAAGGGGGACTTTATGAGGGAATGGCAGACGATGCTATCAATGTCCACGGTACGTACCTCAAAGTCATAGCTCGTCCCTCTCGTAATACTATCACAGCCAAGTATATGCATCCTCAATCGTGGGGTTTTACTTGGGGAAGAACAGGGAGATGAAGTACAGTTTGTTGCCCCCAAAACGATGGAAACCATAGGTGATAAGAGGTATCGTATTCAGTCTATTAAACCTGTTGATAGCCCTACAGATGAAGGAGCTAAAAATATTTGAAATAAGTTTTAATGAGCCTCTCCCCGATGAAGTATCAGCAGAGCACGCTTGCGGGGTAGAAAACCTTACTCTTACCCCCTCAAGTTATATTTACGCATAATGTAGTGCGCAACAATAGGGCACGAGGAGCACTCTTTAGCACTCCTAAAAAGTAGTATGTGTGCATAATGTATTCGACCACACACATGGTGCAGCTATTTTTGCTTTGTGGCGACTGTAATGGTTGGTACGAAACGGGGGCTTGCCACGATGTAACTATCAAACACAACCGCTTTATCAATGCGCTTACGGCAAATTATCAATTTACTAATGCAATTATCTCCATTTATCCTGAAATACCTAACTTGTCAGATCAAAAATACTTTCATTCTAATATTCGTATTGAAAATAACGTATTTGAAACTTTTGATGAACCTATATTATACGCTAAATCAGTAGAAAATCTTATTTATAGAAATAATACAGTAATTAAGAATAAAGATTTTAAACCTTTTTCACTGGAATAAAGAACGTTTTAAACTCGAAAAAGAACTAAAAAGTAGAAATAATTGATTAATAATAGGAGAGCGGAAAGTATAAAAATTCAAAAGTTTTTGTATAAGTTTTTACTTCTATGTTATCTAAAAAAACTCTGTATTTCTAAAAATATTCCTATCTTCTAAAGAAAAAGACGGGGTGTTTGTAGTGTTTTTACTAATTTCATTTTGTGCATTGACTTCATCTCTGAGAATACTCTTATCCATATTATCAAAAAGATACCTCCCATTTGTACGAGGCGATGATATACGAAATAACTTCCATAGGCGCATGGATAGCACGCTCTCCATACCTTTTCTGCCTTTTGTTTTTATCCCTTTGTAAATCTCATCAAAGCGACCTATTAAGAGAAGAATACACAGTTCAGGTAATATTTCATCATCATAACTTTCGTATTTTTGCTGTAGAATATTCTTAGGATTTATAATTTCTCCTTGCTCATCTATTACAAAAAGGATAGGTTTGTTCAAAAATAGACACTAACACTTCCCTTTTTTTCATCTACCTGATACAACATTTCCCAACAAGAAAAAAATACATTTTCACTAAATAGGGTGTGTTCCTTTTGGATACGCCTCTTTATAAATGGCTAACACATCAAACGGATAGGATATATTCCACAAATTCCAAAAACAGTATATTATCCTTAGTAATGTACTGAAATTCACGTTGTATATATTCCTTTATATTCTTTATATTCCATAAATTAACTATTCCTCTACTTTGTTCATATTATTTAACTATATTACCTTATTTTTTTGAAATATAAAATTTTTCCGTTACATATAGTACCTTTTATAAAAAGCAAAATCAATTCCATATTGAACAGGAATCTTAATTTGTAGACAAATATTTATTTTTTCATCTATAACTTTTTAGGTAAAGACCTTTTTATGTGAGGGTCTCTATTCCTAGTTCATCAAAAAGTGTATTCTACTTTTCCTGTTTTGTCAGATATAACATAGAAAAATTCTCTTATTTCTCCAAACAATTCAAATTCTCCTGTTACTACCCAAGCCTTATTACCATTGACATCAAAAGAAAGATTTAGTTCTGCTCTCATAGGAGTATTTTTTTAAATTACTAAATTTTTTTCTTTGTATTACTTTGTCTTCAGTAAGGTTTATATTATTCATCATTTAAAAATCAATAATCTATTAATGATTGTCCATCAAATATAAAGTACTATAGAATTAAACTTTAAAAATTCATAAACAAAAAGAGTATTTTTCTTTTTAAAAAGCAATAATATTTTTCCGTTATCTTGTGTAATATCAGCTTGTGAAATACCAAAAATAGGGAAACTTGGTAATAATTCGCCTGCAGAACTGAATACAAATATTTTATTATTTTGTATATCTGTTACTGAAATAAAAAGTATTTTTTTCCTGCACTTTCTATTTTTCGGAGCAGAATAAATGCTGTACGGAAGTTCTATCCTTTTTGTTGATTGTTAGTATATTATCTGATAAAAAGACTTCAATTCCTTTTTATTATCAAAAAGTGTTGTTTTTGATAAGTTTCTATTAACCATCTCGCATTCCTCCATTGCCATCAATATAGAATTGTTCTCCTGTTTTGGTAGTAAAAAGATATAAAATCATTTTCTTCTACAATAGGATTTGTAGAAAAATCAAATTTTTCGATGTATTGAAATACGATTTTTCCCATTCCTATGAAGAATACTTAGAGCTCCATTTCGTTCAGGAAGTATAATAAAATCCTTTGCCATTCAAACGAAAATGTTTTGAGTTTGCCATATTCCATTGGGTACAGAAGTTTTTTTCAAAAACCTTTTATAGTATTTCTTTTTATCCAAAATACGAATTTGATTTTTCAGAGCAAATTACAAAACGATAATCTTTATTTTTTCTCATAATCAAATACTTGCAAAGGTAGGAGAGAGGTTTTATAACTCATAGGGAAAGGAGAAACATTATTACCATTTCTATCAATTATCCAAAAAGAATGTTCCGTGTTAAAAGCCAATTGAAGAAAACCATTTTCGAATAAATCTACCTGAAATATTTCACCTTGTATGGCTCCCATCAAGGCGTTTTTTCCAAAAGAATTTTCCCATCATTCCCTATTAAATATATTTGATTATCAATGTCTTGAATTAATATTTCTCTTTGATTTGTTCTGTGGTTTGTCACAAAAAGGTTCTGTTTGTGCATCTTGGTCATGTGATTTCAAAATTTTTAGTTAAATTCCCTTCTTTAGAAGTAGGAGCAAAATGATGTCCTGTAAAAGTAAAAATATAATAATTATCCTGAGGATTTACCTGTAAAGAAACAAAATTATATTTATTTGAAATTTTTAGGATATTTCTGAGGTTTATTATTTACCAAATTATTGATAGCTATAAATGAAGATTGGCTTGCAATTTTTCTTTTTAACTCGAAAAATGAAAAATCAGTCTCCAATCCTCCTGAAAATTCTAAATTGTATATAATATCTTGAATGTTTTCTGCTTTTTCAGCTAAAAATGAATTATTGTATTGAAAAAGGTATTTAGGGTGTATTTTTGCATCGAAAAGTTCAAAAAGAAGTGAATTCTGTATTTTCTTCAATTTGATGTATGATTTTCCAAGATAAGTTTGTGTTTTTCAGAATCGTGAAATACCTAAGCATTTCTTCTACATTTTCAGAAACTAATAAACCTATTTCATTTCCTTCAATTGAAAAAAATATTTACCTGAGAAATGTCTCTTTGAAAGTTGAAAAAGTTATTATCAAGTACATCTTCATTAAAGGTATATGAGCGAATGTTTGAAAACTTTTTAGGAATATATTTGATATTTTCAAAATCTTGTTGTTGAGGTTCTGCAAGTCGAATTTTTATTATTTTTACAGCAGAACTGCTTAAACGGAAAGTATTTTTTCTCAAAATATCCCAAGCAGACCAGTTTTTCAAAAGAAAAATATTACTTTTCTCTGAAAAATCACTGAAAAATAGATTTACTTTTTTTCTTCGTTCAAGAATAAAATCGCAGGTAATTCTTTTATTGGTCGTTTTTATTAATTTGTGGAATAATTCATTTGTATTTTTCAGATTTATTAGGTAGTTCTATTTTCTTTTTAACGAGCTGATAATTAATTTGTTATCTTCTTTTATGTAGAACCATTTTTGTTGTATCATCATAGAATCAAGCTGATTTATAGATGAATTATGCTCAAATACTAAGGCTATCTTCACTAGATAAAGATAAGCCACAAAAACAGCATCGGTAGTATAAGCTAGCCAAATATCATTATTTGTAGGAGAGAATTGATGAGGGTTTTTACGTTTGAATTGGGATAATATTTAAAGTATTCATTCCAAAAATCATTATTTATAACTGAGTTGATAAATTGATTTTTATTATTGATTTGAAAATATTATTTCAGGATTTTTGGTTAAAAATAATCAATAATTTCACTTTTTCAGTATTTTTGGAACAACTAAAAAGAAAACATATTAATATAGCTAAAAAGATTTCTGTATCACAATTTTTGGTTAAGATTGATAATAAGGCAAAGATATAAAAATATTTTTACATCTTAATTTTTTTAGTATAGAAATAAAAAAACTGCCCCAAAAAGAGGCAGTTTCTATATTAATATTTAATAAATAATTATTTTATTAAATTGATTTCAACACGACGGTTAAGAGCTCTACCTTGTGCAGTTTTGTTAGATGCAATTGGGCTATCTTGTCCGAAACCTTTTTGCCTCTAAACGGCTAGAGTCAATACCTTTGTTGATTAAGTAGCTTTTACAGCATCAGCTCTTTCTTGAGAAAGAGTAAGGTTTTTAGCTTTGTTACCAGTGCTATCAGTGTGTCCTTCAACAGTAAATCTTGAAGATTTGTACTCATTAAGTACATTTACGATTTGGTCAAGAACTTGTGCAGAAGCATCTTGGATAGTAGCTTTACCTGTATGGAACAAGATTGTTTTAGCGTACTCATTCAATTGTTTTTGAATAGTTTCAGTAACTTCTGGACAACCTTTGTTGCTAGCAGTACCTTTTACATCTGGGCAAAGATCATCTTTTATCAAGAACGCCGTCTCCGTCTCTATCTTGGAAAGGACAACCATTATTTTCTTTTCGGACCTTTTTCATTAGGACATTTTATCGTCTTTATCAGCGATACCATCTCCGTCAGTATCAGGACAACCGTTAAATTCTTTTAAGACCAGCTACTTCTGGGCAAGCATCGTCTTTGTCAAGAACGCCGTCTCCGTCAGTATCAGGACAACCTTTATTTTCTTTTTGTTCCTTTTTCTTCTGGGCAAGCATCATCTTTATCAGGAATACCATCTCCGTCAGTATCAGGACAACCTTTGAATTCTTTTTAAACCTTTAACATCTATACATTCGTCATCTTTATCATAAACTCCGTCTCCATCTGTATCTTTAGCTCCAAATTTGATAACGATACCAGCAGAATGTTGGAAATAGTCATTAGCATCAGATTTGAAAGCGTGGTGGTAACCTGTTTGGATATTCAAACCAATGTTATCATTAAGCCAGAAGTTAATACCTAAACCTCCTAATGCTTTAAAGTTATTAATATCTCCGATATTAGTGTAACCTCCACTAAGTTTTTAAGTAAGGGTCAAACCAACCAGAGTTTTTCTGTGAAAAGATTTCTAAAGCATATTTTGCTTGTAAATTTACAGCCCAGAAAGCATTGTCTACATTAGAGTAGCTATTAGCGTCTCCTCCAACTACACCAAAACCTCTTTTCAATTTTTGTTTAGTGTTCCGTCAATCTCAGCAGAGAAACCAGCCCCGATGTAACGAGAAACAGACAATTTAGAAATAGCTGGCAAAATGTTGAAATCTTTTGTTCCAACAAAGTCTTTTTAATCCATCTCCCGAATTTATCAGGAGTTCTTAAATCAACAGCATTTACGCCGAAACCTATTGACCAAGGATTACTTTTTGTCTTGCGCTTGAGCAGTCCAGAAAATAGAGGACAATGCAAGAGCTGCCAATGAAACCTTAATTTTTCATACGTCTTAATAATTTAAATTATTTAACTTTTTAAAAATTCGGTGCTAAGTTACTACTTTTTTCTGCAGTGCTTAGCGATACAAAAATGTTAATTATGTTAATTTTAACTTTTTAATAATTTCTTTAGATTATATTCATCTCTTTTCCCTACTTCAGTAAATGCTTTTATGGCTTTATCTAAGTGTTCTTGAGTATGTGCTGCAGACAGCTGCACTCGAATACGTGCTTTCCCTTTCGGAACAACAGGATAGAAAAAAATCCTGTTACATAAATACCTCTTTTCTAAGAGCTTTTTCAGCCATTTGCTGTGCTGTTTTTGCATCATATAACATAACGGGAACAATGGCACTTTCTCCGTCAATGATGTCAAAGCCTGCTTTTTATTCCTGCTTTAAAGTATTGGAGTGTTCCATTTGACTTTTTCACGGAGTTCATTGTCATTTGAAAGCAAATCAAAAACTTTAATAGAAGCGCCTACAATTGCGGGCATCAATGAGTTAGAGAATAAATATGGTCTAGAACGTTGTCTTAACATTTCGATAATTTCCTTTTTACCAGTAGTATAGCCCCCATTGCTCCTCCAAGAGCTTTACCTAATGTTCCTGTAATGATATCTATACGTCCTAAAACTCCTTTTTCTTCAAGAGTTCCTTTGCCTGTATCTCCTATGAAACCAGCAGCATGGCACTCATCAACCATTACTAAAGCATCATATTTTTTTCAGCTAAATCACATATTTTGTCTAATGGAGCAACTAAACCATCCATAGAAAAACTCCATCAGTTACGATGATTTTTGAATCTTGCGCCTTCTTCATTAGCTTGTTTTAGTTTATTTTCTAAGTCTGCCATATCACCATTTTCATAGCGATAACGTTTTTGATTTACAGAGTCTAACACCGTCAATAATAGAAGCGTGATTCAAAGAGTCTGAAATAATTGCGTCTTCAGTAGAAAATAAAGGCTCGAAAAACACCTCCATTGGCATCAAAAGCAGCTGCGTATAGAATTGTATCTTCTGTTCCGTAGAAATCTGCTATTTTTGCTCTAATTTTTATGTATATCTTGTGTGCTACAAATAAAACGAACAGAAGACATTCCAAAACCGTGAGTATCAAGCGTTTTCTTTCGCTGCCTTAATTACTTCTGGATGAGAAGAAAGACCTAAGTAATTATTTGCACAGAAATTGATTACTTTTTTTCTCCTGTATTTAATTGAATATCTGCGCTTTGCGGAGATGTAATTATCCTTTCTTTTTGAATAAGCCGGCTTCTTTTATTTCTGCTAGCTCATTTTCTAAGTGTTGTTTTTATTTTTCCATACATAGTTTTTGCTTTTTAAAAAGTCACGCAAAGTTAATAAATATTGAGTGATTGAACAAAGAAAAATTTAAAAATATAAAAATGAAAATATTTAGCACTTTATTATAAATAGTTTTAGATAAAGTCATTTTAAACTATCTTGTAATTCTTGGAAAGCTAACATAAGTTTTTGTTTTTGAGCCTCTTCTATACATTCTGTATCTAAAAGTTTAGAAAAATTTCTTGTGGACGTAGTTCTGTCAGAGAAATATTTTCTTCAAATAATTGAGAAGAACTTTGTAAACGGTCATTGAATTGCATACGAGTTTTTACAATTTCATAATTTGGAATAGAAAAATTGTTAATCAAGAAATTGAAATCTTCTTCTATTTTTACGGAATAAAAAGGTTCAATAAGTTGTAACTAATGAGGTTCGTAAGTATTGAAGTATCTCTTAAAGCATTTAATTTTATTGAAATTTCAGATAAATTTCCTTCTATTTTTATTAGTTTTCTAAATGAAGGAATAGGAATACTTTCTGGCTCAAAGCCTTTTTTCTGTATCAAGTAAAAGAATTCTTTTTTTGGTCTTTTTCTTTCACTAAAAAGATAAAAGGAATGGGTGAGCCACTATAAAAAGTAGGAATATTTGAATGCACTCGTTGAGGCTTATGAATATGTCCTAAGGCAATGTATTGAAAACCTCCAAGCCGTTGAGTATCAAACCGAGCTTCATTCCCAACTTGTATTTCACGCTCACTATCTGAGGTAGAAATTTCGCCTGTGGCAAAATAAATGTCCCATAGCAATAGCAGGAATATCAGGGTAATGCTCACTGCAATAATCTCTTGCATTGTTAAAAATTTTGCACCATTCCGTCTTGGATAGCTAACAAACGGTCTTCATAAGAAATACCATCGGATATGCGACGTAATTCACTATCACGCAGAAAGGGAATAGCTGCTATAATAACTTGAGGTTCAGTGTTTTCTGAAATGCAAAAATACAATCTGAAATATTTTTCGGGTAGATTTCCTACGATAGAAATATGTAATTGTTCTAAAATTTCTCTTGGGGCATTGAGTACAGAAGGAGAATCGTGGTTGCCTCCTGTTATAATAATTCTGCAGTTTAACTGATGGAGTTTTACCAAAGTAGAGTAAAATTGCCTACGAGCCTCAGAAGAAGGATTAGCCAAATCAAATACATCTCCTGATACAAGAATTACATCTATCTTCAACAAGAGAAATAAGCCAATTTATAAATAAATCAAAGTCTTGAGCTAAATCATATTTATGTAATTTTTGCCAATATGCCAATCTGCCGTATGAAGTATTTTTCATTGAAAGTAAAATTTAAAAGCAAAAATACAAATAAACTCATTATTTTCTATTTTTAGATAAAAATAATGAGTTTATAAAGTAGAAAAATTTTAGTTTTTAATTTATTTTAATAATTGAAATGCAATAAAAGCTACCAAATATGCAAAAACCTGTCATTCCAACCCATTGAATAATAGCCCATTTCCAGCTGTTGGTTTCTTTTTCTTACAATAGCAAATGTACTGATACATTGCACTGCAAAAGCAAAAATAATAAAATAGAAACTCCTGTAGCAAGGCTAAAAACAAGAGTTCCGTTAGGAGTGGTTTCTGTTTTTCAAACGGGCAATAATTGTTTTTGTCCTTCTTCATCTTCAATATCTATATCTGTTCCTAGACTATAAATAGTAGCTAATGTACTGACAAAGGGTTTCTCGAGCAGCAAAAGACCCTAAAACGGCAATACTTGTTCGCCAATCGTAGCTCCAAAGGACGAAATACAGGTTCAATAGTTTTACCTATATTTCCTAATAAAGAATTTTTCGCTTTTTATAACTTTTTAAATAATTATCTTGCTCTGTAATATCCCAATTATTTTTAGAGGCTAGCTCTTGTGTATGCTTTTTCTACGTTTTTTTATAGTTTTTCAGAAATTCCGTGAGAACCTAAAAACCAAATAATTATAGTAATAGTGAAAAATTATTTTCCCTGCGTTTACAACTAAAGGCTTTTTGATTTTTTTCAAAAACATTAATAATAACATTTTGAAACATAGGAGCTTTGTAAGTAGGCATTTTCTATAATAAAAATATTGCTTAAAACCTTCTTTTGATAACTAATGTTTTATGTAATATCCACGCAGAAAAATAGCCATAACTGCTCCTGCCATATATAATAAAAACAGAGCTAAGCCTTGATAACCAAAGATAATGAAATTCCCTTCTGGGATAACTAATTTAATCATTATCAGATATATAGGTAATCTTGCAGAACAAGTAATAAAAAGGAGTTACTAAAATGGTAATAAGTCGTTCTCGCCAGTTTTCTATATTTCGGGTTGCCATTACTGCTGGGATAGCACAGGCAGCTCCTGATATTAAAGGAATTACACTTTTTTTCCATTCAGTCCAAATGGTCTCATTATTCTATCCATTAAGAAAACAACACGACTCATATATCCGCTTTCTTCAAGTAGAGAAATGAATAAGAATAAAATAGCAATTTGTGGTACGAAAACAAAAACACTCCCCCAACCCTGGTATAATACCTTCAACTAATAGTGAAGTAAAATTTCCTTCAGGAAGTCTTTTTCAAACCATTTACCCAATTCACCAAAAACTAGAGTCTCAACCAATCCATAGGGTAACTACTAATGTTGAATATTAATTGGAAAATAATAAATAAAATGAATAAGAAAATAATATATCCCCAGAATTTGTGTAATAATATTTTTATCTAAAAACCTTGAATACCCTCAGAATGTTTAGTGTTAATATTATAAGTATTTTTAAGTGATTGGTTTATAAGTTGATAGCGTAAAATAGTTTTCACGCTGTTGCATCTCGTTTTATTTGATTTTCAGATTTTTACAAAATCATTTTTGTATTTCTGTTTTTCGGATATTATCAATTACCCTCAAAGTTTTGAGAAATAACTAGCCAAAGTTTATTTAAATCTTCATTTGGGAATCGTTCAGAAAGGTATTTAAAGTATTCAGGGTCAATATGTTTTATGTCTATAGATTTGTTTAAAGGCAGTTTTTATAATTGATAATTTCTTTTTCAGTTCCTCAATCCCTGTGTTTTTTTCGAGTACTTACTAAGATAATTTTAGTATGCAATTTTTTTCTTCCAAAGCTTGAATATCAATGGAAATACCCCTGAGCTTTCATACGGTCTGCCATATTGATAACCAGAATGGTAGGTATTGCAAAAATCTTTTATTTGAGTAAATAAATAGAGATTTTTGTTTAAGATTTTCAACCTCAGTAACAACAACAACAACATCAGGAAAGTCAATGTCATTTTTTTATCTAAAAGGCAACTAATGGCTACTTTTTCATCAAGAGAATTAGGGTTGGTACTATAAGTCTCTGGTAAATCGTATATTCGAGCTTTTTTTGGATTTGAGAAAGTTTGCAGATAGTTTATTTTTCAACTGTTATGCCTGGATAATTTCCTACGTGTTGATTTAGCCCTGTTAGTAAATTAAAAATAGAAGTTTTTTTCCTACATTTGGGTTTTCCTATCAAAGCTACTTTTTATTTCATTTTTACTCATTAGTTATCATTAATTTTAGTTTCAACTTCTATATATTGAGCTAATTCTTTACGGATTGCTAATCGGGAGTCATTGATATTCAAATAAATAGGGTCTCCAAAAGGAGCTTTTTCTATAATTTTCTATACTATTGCCAGGTAAACAGCCCAATTCTAATAATTTTATAGGAATTTTATCGGTATTTACTTACTAATAGTTCTTTTTCGCCCTTTTTGCATATTATTAACAGTTTGAATCATTTTATTTAGACTTGATTTTTAAAGGCAAAAGTACTATTTTTAAACAATAGCCTATTTTTAATGTTTTTATCAAATAATAAAGTAATATTCTTTTTATAAATAAAAATATTTGCTTTATGTTTAATATATATTCTATTGTTGGCATTATTTTTGGAAGAAATATGAAAAAGTTTTTATGAAAAGAATAATATTTTTATTGATATTTCTTACTTCTATATCTGCTTTTTGCTCAAGATTTTATAGATAAAAACGTTCATTGTTAATCAAATAATTGGAGCAGATATGCAAAAATGCAGAGCAATTTATACTTTATGAAAATCAAGATAAAGAAGAGACTTGGGGCTTTTTGTGAAATTTTCTGTTAATAAGGAAAATGGAGTCTTGGTATTCAGCGCCTTGTGGTAACGATTGTTTCCTGCTACTTATGGTCTCTTATGAAATAATTGATGAAAACCATATTGCTATTTTTATTTCAAGATTTGTTCAAAGAGGAGATTGTATTCAATTTGAACGAAAAATAAATAAACGCTTAGGAATATATTATATACATAAAGTTTCAAAAAAATGAAATTCATCTTATAAAAAGTGAAGAAAATATAAAAGAAGAGATAGAAAAAAATAGAATTCTCTGAAAAATTAGCGAATTTTTAAAATAATTTTTAAATAAAATGAATTCCTCTTATGGCAAAAGTATTTTATAGTTCTAACTTATCTTGGCGACAACAAGCTGATAAGTATGCCAAAGAAGAATTACATCTTAAAAAAATTATAAAAATTTGTATTAGTGGTAAAAAGCGAGGGTATACATTTGCCTATTTAGTTAAAGACTTGGATACCAATGCTTATTTTTTATATTATCGCGCATTCTCAAAATCAAAAATTGGTTTATACCACTTTTACAGATGCGCAGGTCAATACTTTCCAAGAATATTATCAAAAAGTATATGAAAGGAGAAAATATTATTATTCAATAATAGCGTTTTTGTATAATTTGCTGTATTTTTAGTACGAATACCTTCAGTAATGAGCTTTTTATTTTCCGCATCTGGATATGTTCTATTGGATAGAAAAACATATACAATTTTTTTGATTTAGGGTCTGCCCAAGCGTAAGTACCTGTAAATCCTGAATGTCCAAAAACTATCAGGAGAAGTACAATCACAAGTAGGACCAGTTTCCCCTTTTGGTTGAGGTTTTATCAAAGCCTAATCCACGTCGGTTTTGTTTATCCCAAAAATAAGTAGTATTAAAAGTATCAAAGGCTGATTCTGAAAAATCGAACTCCTCCATAATACCCTTTTTGAAGAAACATTTGCATTATTTTTGGCGATATCATTGGTTGTACCAAAAAGCCCAGCGTGCCCAGCCACTCCGCCTAACATAGTCTGCACCCTTGGTCGTGTACGAAACCTCGTACTTTTGTTTACGAAATACTTTGTCATACTCAGAAGGAACAATCTCTGTTTTTTTGAGAATTGATTTAAAGGTAAAAAGTAAGCTCGATGTGCTCCCTATGCTTTTTGTAAAAATTATTATCAATGACTTCATTTTAGAGGTTTTTTAGGTATTTTTTCAATATATTTTTTGAAATAAATAATAAGATAAATCACTATACAAATATCGTTTCTTTTTTTATCAAATCACTATCTGCGATAGATTTAAGGATTATTTGGTCATAATCTTTTTTTAATAAAACATATTATCAGCTACTTGGATAGGATATTCAGCAGATTTTTTTATCTTGATAAATATCAGGGAAAAAGTGTTTTTGGCTTTCATATCCATTGTTTTCTGATAGAATGGAATCCAAGATTGAAGTTGCCCATAATGAGAGAGAGCTTCTTTTTATGGTAATATTTCCTTTATTTGTATTTTTAGCTCAGGTAAAAGAGTTGATAATTCAGTATTTAGACTTATGGTCATATAATTGAATGATTTCTGGTAATGTAGCTAAGATTTTTGTCAAAGAAGCCAAGTCGTATAAGGTGTTTTCATTTACTTTTTCCTTTTTTTATCATACGTGAAATATCCAAAGCTTTTTGTTATAGACAACAACGCCATTCCGAGCTACTAATACTTGGGCAGAAGGAGTCATTTGCTTTTTGTATTGCATCAGAGATGATAGAGTCTATTTTATTCAATTCTAATGAGTTAAGTCCTGCGTTTTTCAGGGAGTCCATATCCTAATCGTTTTTATATTTTCTGTAAAAAAACTTGTTTGAACAGGAATATTTTTGTGAATAGAAACAGGTAAAATTCCTTTTGCGTCAATAGCTCCATAAATAATCTGAGCTGCTTTTTGTTGAGCTATATTATGGTTTTGGTATGCAATGACAATAGAGTTAATATTCTCGATTTCAGGAATATCAAGTAGGGCATAGGGTTTTACAAAAAGAGTAAGAATTACTTTTTCTTTTGGGCAATTTTTGTTAATAGATTTTTCTGTTTCTGAAAAATTTGTAACTTGTCCAAGGGGTAGCATTAGAACGATGAAGTCCAATAATAATGCGGTCATATGGTGCCATTTCTTTATTTAATGCTTCCCAAGAACCACTTTTTAGCTGAGGAATATTATCATAATAATTTAAGTTTTTGAAAAATTCCCAACCTGTATCATCACCAAATTTTTATATATGCAGTTTTCTGAGTATCAAGGTTTTTAATGGTAAAATATTATCTTTATTTTTTGGCAATGGTTATGGCGTTTTTCATAAATTTTTTCAGTAAGAAGGTCATCTTCTTTGGTATTTAAGTCTTTATAAAGTTCTTTTAAATCAATAGGTTTATACTTATTTAGCCCTGCCCAATATTTTTCCACGTAGTATTTTTAACAGAATATGCTAGGCGCTCTTCTGTTATAACACCCTGATTATAAGCTTTTTTTATTTTTACTAATTCCTTTTATAGCGTCAGAAGACATAAGAAGAATATCATTTCCTGCCAAAAAAATGCTTGCAAATCAACTTCTGCTGTGTCTGCATAGTCGGCAACACCCTTCATACCAAGAGCATCAGTAAAAATTAAACCTTTGTAACCCAATTGTTTTTCAGAATATCTGTAATGATTTTTATGAGAAATGGAAGAGGGCTTTTCATCAAGAGCAGGGATATGTAAATGTCCAACCATAATAGAAGCAACATTAGCTGAAATAAGCTTCTTAAAAGGATATAATTCTATTTCTTCAATTCTTTTCTTTTTGAAAAATTTATAGTAGGTAGGGTCAAATGAGAATCTTTTGAAGTATCTCCGTGACCTGGGAAGTGTTTAGCATTGGCAAGAACGCCTTCACTTTGCATTCCTTTTGTAAAAAGCAATTCCCTTTTTGGGCAACATTTTTCTTTATTTTTCGCCAAAGGAACGATTTCCAATAATAGGGTTATCAGGATTAGTATTAATGTCAATATCTGGAGCAAAATCAATATGCACCCCCAATCGTTTGCAATGTTTTGCAATATGTTTACCTGTTTTTCTACAAGAGAATTATCTTTAAGGGCTCCAAGAGTCATATTCCAAGGGAAAGCATAAACAGAATCTAAGCGCATAGCCAGTCCCCATTCTGCATCCATAGCAATAAAAGAGGTGTTTTTGCTACTTTTTGGAATTCATTGGTCATTTTTAGCTTGTCTTACAGGACCTCCTTTTTGAGAAAAATAATACCGCCTATATGATGTTTAGTTATCAAGTCTTTTTACATTTTGGATATTTTTGCCTGTATGAGAGCTAAATGCTTGAACCATAAAAAGTTGTCCTATTTTTTTCATCAATAGACATTTTTGTAAATGCTATCTACCCAACGTTCTTGCGCTTGGGCATCAGAGGTTCGTAAAGGGTCTGTTTGTTGAGCAAAAACAAAACCATAGGTAATAGAAAAACAGATAAATCGCTTCATTTTTTTATAAAATTAAGGCGCAAATATACGATATAAATTAAAAGCAATAAAGTGTCTTATTGTATTTTTGTTGAAAACTCTTCGATAGTAGATAAATTAAATAAAATGATGAATAGGATATTTTTGAGTTTTCACTTCTCTTTGTAGTAAAAATTTTTATTACTTTTGCCTTTCTTAAAAAGAAAAAAATGAAAAGAAATACAATACTACGAGAACATTTTTAGAATTAGTAGGCAATACGCCTCTTGTTTCATTGAAAAAAATAACAGAAAAACTTGCCAGGTAAGTTTTTTTAGCTAAAGTTGAGGCTTTCAACCCAGGACATTCAGCCAAAGATAGAACAGCTCTTTACATTATAAATGAAGCTGAAAAAGAGGAGACCTTAAGCCAGGAAGCGTTATCGTGGAAACTACCTCTGGAAATACAGGTTTTAGCTTAGCTATGATTAGCGCTGTTCGAGGCTATCGTTGTATTTTTGGCAATTAGTGATAAATCTTCACAAGATAAAATAGATATGTTGCGAGCTCTTGGGGCAGAAGTTCATATTTGTCCTGCAAAAAGTACCCGCAGATGACCCACGTTCTTATTATGAAGTAGCAAAAGCGAATTCATAAAGAAACACCAAATTCTATATACATTAATCAATATTTTTAATAAATTAAATATAGATGCTCACTTTCACTTAACAGGAAAAGAAATTTGGGAACAAACGGCAGGCAAAATTACGCATTTGGTGGCTTGTAGTGGTACTGGTGGAACTATATCAGGAATAGGTAGATATCTAAAAAGTAAAAAAATCCAAATATTAAAAATATTAGGAGTTGATGCAGAAGGTTCTGCTATAAAAATACCACGAAACAAGAGAGTTTGACCCTAATGAACTTCACCCATATTATATAGAAGGATTAGGAAAAATCTCATTCCATCTGCTACTGATTTTGATATTATAGATGAATTTATTAAAGTAAATGACATAGAAAGTGCTTTTGGCTGCAAAAATAACGCAACAAACGGGTATTTTCTGTGGTTATACAAGTGGTGCTGCTTTTGTTGCCACTGAAAAAAATACGCTCAAAAAGGAATGTTTGATAGTGAAAGTATTGTTGTTATTGTTTTCCCAGATCACGGCTCTCGTTATATGAGTAAAATTTATAATGATGAATGGCTGAAAAATACTTTACATATATAATTTGCAACAAGGATAATTATTTTTTTAAATAAAAACAGAAATGAAAAATAATTAACAATTTGTTATTTAAAGTTTTTTGTGGAATAGTTTTAGGGATAATTTTAGGAAGATTTGCGCCAGAAGTTTTTTAAGGATTTTTGTAACTTTTTAAAGAAATATTCGGTAATTTTTAGCATTTTCAATTCCTTTGATTATTATAGGTCTTGTAATGCCTTCAATAGCTGAGTTGGGTAAGAATGCAGGAAAATTACTTATACTTACAATTGAGTGGCTTACTTTTTACTCTTTTTTCAGGTTTTTCTACTTATTTTATAAGTGAAAATATTTTTCCTGTATTATTAAAAATCAACAAATCAATTCGGTAGCAGAGAATGAAAAATCTACTTTTTGCCATTTTTCTATACAAATGCCCCCTATTGTAGATGTGATGAGTGCTTTGCTTTTTATCCTTTATTATGGGAATTGGTTTATCTCTAAAAGAAGAAACATCTCTAGCCCAGGTTGTAAAAAGAATTTGGAGAAATAGTTCGTTGGTTTATTTCAAAAAGCAATAATACCTCTACTTCCTTATTATATAATGAGTATTTTTTTGTAGAAATTACTTTTTAGTGATAAAAATAATGCCTATAATAGAGGTGTTTTTTAAGCTAATAGGGATAATTTTTGTAATGAATATTCTATTTTTGGTTGTTCAGTTTGCTATTGCAGGAGGGATTTCAAAGAAAAAAATCCGTTCAAATCACTTTGGACAATGTTTCCTGCTTATTTTACAGCTTTTAGGAACACAATCTTCTGCAGCTACTATACCTGTTACGCTTCGGCAAACTATAAAATTGGGCGTTTCTGAACGAATTGCAGGTTTTGTTATTCCCTTTGTGTGCTACCATTCATCTTTCAGGCAGTACAATGAAAAATTGTTGCCTGTGCAATGGCTTTGATGTTGCTTTGAAGGTATTCCTTACGATTTAAATCTTTTCTCAGGATTTATAATGATGCTTTGGTATAATAATGGTTGCGGCTCCGGGGGTTCCTGGAGGAGGAATTATGGCTTCTTTGGGTATTATACAATCTATTTTAGGTTTTGATGAGGCTCAACAAGGACTAATGATTGCATTATATATGGCTATGGATAGTTTTGGTACAGCTTGTAATGTCACAGGAGATGGAGCTGTGGCGCTTATTGTTGATAGAATAGAAAGAAAATAAATATTAAAAACTTGAAAATGTCTGATTTTGATATAAAAATTACCAAAGAAAAATAGAAAATGGCTAGATAATCTGGGGCTAAATCATCCATTATTAATAGCTGGTCCTTGTAGTGCAGAGACAGAAGAACAAGTTTTTAATATTGCTCAGAGACCTAAAAAGAAATGAATGTTTTCTTATTTCCGAGCAGGTATCTGAAGCCTCGTACAAGACCAGGTATGTTTGAAGGAGTAGGAGCGTTGGGACTCAAATGGTTAGAAAAAGGTAAAGAAAGAATTAGGGTTTTAAAAATAGCTACTGAAAATAGCCAACAGAGACCATATTAAATTGGCTTTGCAATATGATGTAGATATGTTATGGATTGGAGCACGTTCTACTGTAAGTCCTTTTATTATTCAGGAAATAGCTGATGCGCTTGAAGGTACAGATAAAATTATCTTAGTAAAAATCCAATAAGCCCAGATTTAGGCTTGTGGATTGGTGCATTAGAAAGATTACAACGTGCCAATGTTAAAAAAATTTAGGTGTTATCCACAGAGGTTTTTTTCCACCTATGAGAAAAACAAAATATAGAAATATCCCTGAGTGGCAAATGGTTATTGAGTTACAAAAATATATTCCCAGAATTGCCTATTATTTGTGATCCTTCTCATATTACAGGAAATCGAGATTTGATTTTTTTGAAGTAGCTCAAACAGCATTAGACCTCAACTTCAATGGCTTAATGATAGAAACTCATTGTTCGCCTGACAATGCTTGGAGTGACGCCTCTCAGCAAATTACTCCTAAACGACTTAATGAAATCATTAATACATTATCCGTTCGTAGAGAGACAACTAATGAGGTAGAATTTCAAAACTACATTACAACAATTACGAGCGCAAATAGATATTTTAGACGAACAACTTTTTGGAAATTCTTAAAAAGAATGGAGGCTTCTGACCGAATAGGGAAACTAAAGCACAATGCCAATGTAGCTATTTTTGCAAAATAAAAGATGGAATGAACTTCTTTCTAAAAATGCTACAATTGGGAAAAGTTGAAAAGGATTTAGTAAAGAATTTATAGATAAATTATTCAAAACAATTCATCAAGAATCAATAAATAGACAAGAATCTATTTTTCGAGAATAAAAAAATATAATATTAAAAATAACACTTGCTTTTCACTAAGTCTGCTAACAAAGGCTTAGTAACAATACTAAGAACTATTTTTCAAAACCCTAAATTAAACTTTTTCTCGTACTATAGATATTTTTATAGGCATATAGAAAAATCAATATAAAATGTGATATAAAGACTAAAAACAGATTCTATTTTTTGCCTTCGAAAACGTAAAGGAAAAATTGTTTTTCATATATTAGATTTTGTGGTTAGAATTGGTAAGAGAGGGCAGAGATGTCCTCTTTTATTTTTTTAATAAAAAAGACCTATTTTTTTATAGGTCTTTTTGTATTTTTAAGCATCAATATTAGCGTATTTGGCATTTTTCAATAAATTCACGACGTGGTGGTACGTCATCTCCCATTAACATAGAGAATATTCTGTCTGTTTCTACAGCATTTTCAATAGTTACTTTACGCAAAGTGCGATGTTTAGGATCCATTGTAGTGTCAGCCAATTGGTCTGCATTCATTTCTCCCAAACCTTTATAACGTTGTACAGAAACTTTGGTTTGCGCTATGAATAAAACTCATTAGTTATTCTATCACGTTCTTCATCAGACCACGCATATTGTTCTTTTTACCCTTGTTTCAATAGGTATAAAGGAGGTGTAGCTATAAAAATATGTCCCTCTTCAATAAGCTCACGCATATAGCGAAAGAAGAATGTTAAGATAAGTGTTGCAATGTGAGAACCATCAACATCGGCATCACACATTATTACAATTTTTATGATATCTTAACTTGGTTATATTTAAGGCTTTTAGAGTCTTCTTCGGTACCTATAGTTACTCCCAATGCAGTATAAATATTCCTGATTTCTTCATTTTCAAGAACTTTATGTTGCATTGATTTTTTTCTACGTTTAGTATTTTTTTCCTCGAAGTGGAAGGATTGCTTGAATTTTTTTGGTCTCTTCCTTGTTTTGCCGTTCCTCCCGCAGAGTCTCCCTCCACAAGGAATAGCTCACAATTTACAGGGGTTTTTTATCTTGACAATCAGCGAGTTTTTCCTGGTAATCCAGCTCCTCCCATAGGAGATTTTTCGTTGTACAGCTTCACGAGCTTTTTTTAGCAGCCAAACGAGCCTGAGCCGCTAAGATAACCTTATTTACAATCGTTTTTGCGTCTTCTGGATTTTTCTTCTAAATAGGCTTCAAGCATTTCAGAAACAGCTTGCGACACGGCAGAAGTAACATCTCGGTTACCAAGTTTTTGTTTTTGTTTGCCCTTCAAACTGAGGTTCAGCTACTTTTACAGAAACAATAGCAGTAAGCCCTTCGCGGAAATCATCTCCCGAAATTTCTAATGGATTTTTGTCTTTGCTAGCTTTTTTCTAATAATCCAGACTTGTCAGCATAGTTTTTCAATGTACGAGTGAGCCCCATTCTGAAACCTTGTAAGTGAGTTCCTCCCTCATGGGTATTAATGTTATTTACATAAGAATGTAAATTTTCATTATAAGAATCGTTATAAACTAAGGCTATTTCTATAGGAATATCATTTTTTTCTCCTTCCATAGAAATAACTTGTCTTATGATGGAAGGTCTATTCCCGTCAAGATATTTGATGAATTCAACTAATCCTTTTTCAGAATAAAAATTTTTGAGAAACAAATTCTCCTTTTTCATTTTTGTCTAAAAATCTGTTAAGGTGATAGTTATCCCTTTATTGAGGAAAGCTAATTCTCGGATACGAGTAGCCAAAAATATTATAGTCAAACTCCAATATTTGTTGGAAAATTTCAGGGTCAGGATTAAATGTTACACGAGTACCTCGTTTTTTTCTGTCGTCCCGATTTCACGAACAGAGAACAAAGCTTTTTCCTCGTGCATACTCTTGTTCCCATATTTTTTTCCATCTCGGAAGACAGTAGCAGTTAAGTGTGTAGAAAGAGCATTAACTACCGAAACTCCCACCCCGTGTAATCCACCAGATACTTTATAAGAACCTTTATCAAATTTACCTCCTGCTCCAATTTTAGTCATTACAACTTCCAGAGCAGAAACTCCTTCTTTCTTGTGCATATCCACAGGAATACCACGTCCATTATCCTCAACAGTGATAGAATTATCCTCATTGATAGAAACAGAAATAGTATCACAAAAAGCCCGCAAGAGCCTCGTCAATAGAGTTATCCAATACCTCATAAACCAAGTGGTGAAGCCTGCGCTCCCCAACGTCTCCAATATACATAGAGGGACGCATACGTACGTGCTCCATTCCTTCTAAGGATTGAATATTATCTGCTGAATATTGTTGTTCTTTTTCTTGACTCATAAATAATTGTATTTATTGAAATAATCGACAAATATAAAACTTTTTAGGAAAAACAAAAAAATAAAAAAATAATATTTTTGTAAAAATGAAAAATAATATTTTTGTAAAAATGAAAAGATAATATATTACAAAAAGAACATCTTACGAATATTCGTAAGATGCTCAATGTTAATAAATAAATATTCAAATATGGTTACAAAAAAAGTAATTTAAAGCTAAAATAGTACCCAAATGCATTCCTTCGTGTGTAGTTATTGAGTAAAAACATCTTCAATACAATTCATAGGATAACCAAGACTTGTTGTGTATGTATTATAATTTTTTGAAAACTCCTTTTTATAATTTTTCTTCAAGTTGTTTTTTTGAGTAAATAAAAGCAGTCTTTTTAATTCTTCAATTTCTGTCAAAGTAGGAATTTCTCCTGTTGGCGCAGTTCCTTTTTGTATTTATCAATAAAATCATCAGGAACAACCGTTGGTGTGTTACTAAATTTATAGAAAAAGAATTTGTTCAGTGGCTACACAATGAGCAATATTCCAAAAACATTGTTATGAAAACCTTCAGGGATTTTCGCTAATTGTTCTGGTGTGTAAGTTTCTAAAAATTTTTAGCAAACGATTTCTAAGACACAAATGTACTTCAAAAACTTTATCTGAAAGCATTTTTATAATTTTTAAAAGTCTTGCAAAGGTACGATATTTTTTCTTAAAAATAAACTTTTTAGAAGAAATATTCTATTCCAATAAGAGAAAAAGCTCCTGCTAAAAAAATCCTAAAAAAAGCTAACCAAGAAATGTTTTTCACATACCAGAAAAAGTCTATTTTTCCATACCCATAGCTGCTACTCCAGCTGCTGAACCTATTATAAGCAAGCTTCCGCCTGTTCCAGCTGCATAAGCAATAAAGTGCCATAAACTATCATCAATAGGAGCTAAGAACATACCTATACTTGCTGCTACCAAAGGTACGTTATCTATAATAGATGAAGCCATACCCAATAACATAACAACTATATTTTTTTATTAGGAATAGCTGTGTCTCAGCCATTCTGCAAAGTGGAATAAAATACCAATAGATTCCAAAGCTGCAACGGCAAGTAATATTCCCTAAGAAAAATAGAATACTAGATATTTCTATACGAGATAAAGCTCTATGAACAGAAAGAGAAGGAGCTTCTTCGGTTTCTTTTGGTCTCATAAACTCAGAGAAAAAACCACATTGTAGCTAAAGCAAACATCATACCTATATAAGGAGGTAAGTGAGTAACTGACTTGAAAACAGGAACAAAGATAATAGATAAAAATCCAATGATTAGGATAGGGTACTACTTTTTTTAAAGCCTCTGTTTTATCTGCTCTTGGGATGTCCAAGCGTCCTCTGAAAAACAGGTAAAAACGAAGCTATTCCCATCGGTACAATAAAACAAATAAGAGAAGGAACAAATACATATTCACTTAGTTTTACTGCAGATACTTTTGTTTGCCATCCAAAGCATTGTAGTTGTAACGTCTCCTATAGGAGACCAAGCACCACCTGCGTTAGCTGCAATAATTAGTAAAGAAGTATACCAAAATCTTGTTTTTGATCAGGAATTAATTTCCTTAAAAATGGTTATCATTATAATGATTGTGGTAAGGTTGTCAATCAAAGCTGAAAGGAAAAAAATCCAACGATACCCAACACCCAAAAGAAGTTTTTGTTTTCTACGTGTTTTTACTATTTTTTTGATAATTTCAAAACCTCTGTGCATATCAATGATTTCACAATGGTCATTGCTCCAATAAGGAAAAATAAGATTTCAGCAATTTTTCCAACGTGATGCAAAAAGTAAATTGTCAATTGCTGTAGCATTATCAATGCCTTCTTTTGAGGCTAAAAGAAATTAAACCTGAGTCTTCAATAGAAAAGACTTCTAAATTTGTCATTCGTAAAACTGCCCAACAAACAGCAGCCATACCAAGCGCTGAAATTGTTTTTGTCAATGTGTACTTGGTGTTCTATAGTTATAAAAAAATAACCTCCAAAAGAACACAATAAGGAGTAGTATTTCCCACATATATAATTGTATAATAAATTTCGGTGCGAAAAATACTAAAAAAATCTATTTCTCCTAAATAATTTAGAATTATTTTTTTACTAAATTTCTAATAAGATTACTTTAATTTTTAAACATAACACAAAAATAGTAATAAAATATTTTAAAAGAAAATGAGAAAAATTTAATTTTTTTCACGCTACCTATAAAGAAAAACTCCACAACATTCTTGATTTTTCTAATTTTAGGAAGTTTTTCAGGTGTTTAATGAATTTTGGTGAAGCCTAATAACAGCCCTACTTGGTGTGCAGTACACATTAAATACATATTTTGAACAGCCATTGCACTGCTGCATTTCTTCCCATTCAGGGACTTCTCCACCGAAATTTACACTTATACTAATTAGTGTATCTGCTTTTTGAGTCGCCGATACTTAAATATCTGAAAAATTTATCCGCAGGAATATTCTCTTTATAAAGTTTTTGCATTTCCTGTCCTAAAAAGATTTTTCTTCAGATCGAAAAATTTTAAATCTCCACGGAGTTGTTTTTTATGGTTTGGAGCATAAGAGCTGATTCTAAGATGTCATTGATTATACTTTCAGGAATTTCTTCCGAAATGTACTCAGCTGGGAAAGTACTTTTTCTTTCTTTGATAATTTGTTTTAAAATTTTTGCAAAACTCATTGTTTTTTTATTTAGTGAAAAAGAGTAATTCAATATTTTTGAAAAATAAATTATGAATTACTCTTTGAATTAGTTTATTTTTCTTAAAGAATTTACAATATCAATAATTTCATTGAAGGCTTTTACAGTATTGTTATTTATATTATTTGTAAGTGTAAGTCCTTCTAAATTAGAATAATCTCCTGAAAAAGTTGTTCTTGATGAGTTGTTCTGATTTTTGTGTTATTAGGAAATTCTTTTATGGTACAGCTCTGCTGAGCGAGTCATTATTTCTACCTCAGCATAACAAAATGCCATATTGATATAAGTCTTCATATATTTTTAGCATTTTTATGTCAAGATTATTTTTGTTAGAAGAATAATCTGTCTTTTAATTCATTACAAATTCTTACACCGTCTTGATAAATGGCATTTTGATTTTTATAACCATACTTGTCAAGAGGATATTTTGGCAAACTTTCAACTTCTTTTATAAGAAGGTCATATTGTTTAATAGTCTCTTCTATGAGTTTTTATATGTTTCTACACTATTAATGTCTGTTTTATAGTGAGGTATATTGGCTTTGTATGCTAAGGTAAAAGATTTAGGAACCCATATACAGTAACTTCAAAATTTCCTTTACTACGATTGTCTGTTGTAAGAATTTCTACTTTTGTTTTCCCGATTTTCCTGAAAAATTGATTTTGTTATCAATAACACTTCCTTTGTTGTTCAACAATGTTTTTATTACTGATTTGGATTTTTGTCCGTAGTATTCAAGTTCCCAATAACAGTAATCGTTGCTGTTTTTCCCACTTTCAATTTCTAATTTTTTCAGGATTAAATTTCAATGTTGGAAGAGGTAAATCTTCTACATTTTCATTTTTACAACTTACAATGACAAAGTTGACAGAGAGCCATTAAGGCCAAATTAAAAATTCGTCTCATTTAGATATGTTTTTATATTATTTAATGTGGTAATTTCTATGGTAAAGAGAGAAAATGTTTTTCATTAATTAAGTAAGAAAAATAATGATAAAAAGAATTACTCATTTGCAAATTAATAAAAAAATATTTTTTTGACACTAAAAATATTTTTAATTTTTTTCAGAAAAATACTTTTTATTTTCAATCTTAATTGAGTAAAATGAAGTTAAAAAGAGATTTTGTTAAACCCAAATAAATTTTAAAATATAAAATCGTTAAATTTTTAACTATTATAAAATAATAATAACAATTTAACTCTTTATTTTGTTGATAACTTGTAGTAAGAAAAATATTTTTTTGTATTGATCTAACTTTGCCTCTGTGAATATTATAGGAATTTCGACATATTATAAGATATACCAAAAAGACTGGCGACCGCAGGTTTTATTTGAAATGCCCGACAAAACAATTGAACTTCGGTTCTGTGAATTGTTAGAGTTTCTGAGGCAAAAATACAAGCTATTGACCTTACTTCTGCACTTTGATTCTTCCCAAAATGGAATAGAAATTATTAACTTTTGTGGAGGAAAGTATCTTTGTGTATTCACTACTCCTCAAATTATTGACTTACAAAAACTTCTTTTTGGAATTTTTGAAGGAATTTCTGAAAAGGAAATATTTAATAAATACGTCCTCTTATGATTCTGGTAACAGGAGGCACTGGGCTTTTTAGGTGCTCATTTATTATATCAATTAGCTTCAACAGAAAGTAGCTCTATAAGAGCTATTTACAGAAAAAATACCTCATGTTGAAGAGTCTTTTTCTTTTACAATCCTGAAAAATTATCAACAATTATTATAAATTGGTTTTGAGGCAGATATTTTGGATATTCCAATGCTGTCCAAAAGCAATGGAAAATATATCTTATGTGTACCATTGTGCTGGTAAGGTTTCTTTTTCTCCAAATGATTTTGATGCTCTTATTCAAACCAATATTGAAGGCACTGCCAATATAGTCAATTTATGTTTGCATTTTAATGTAAAAAGCTTTGCTATGTTAGTTCTGTAGCTACACTACACCTGTAAATCAAAAAGGTTATAAATGAAGAAACAGATTGGGATTCTGCCAAAGAAACGCAAGGTTATGCAATTAGTAAAAATGGAGGAGAAATGGAAGTTTTAGCGAGGAGCACAAGAAGGGCTTCCTGTTGTTATTGTTAATCCTTCTGTAATTCTTGGCATAGGAATAGAAAAAGTCATTCTCTATTTTTGAAAAATAAATAAATATCCTTATGCCCCAATGGGAGGGACAGGCTTTTGTTTCTGCTACAGATGTAGCTTGTGCGATGCAACTTTTGATGAACTCTTCCGTTGAGAATGAACGTTTTATACTCAATAGTGAAAATCTTTCTTTTTAAAAATTATTTCAATTATTTAGTGATAATAATTATGATTTGCCAAAAATTGTTGTTAAAAAAATTATATTTTTGAATATAGCTTGAGCGTATTGATGGCTTTCTTTTCTTTTTGGAAAAACGATTCTTTACTCGGGAAATGGCTAAAAACATTACAAAGAACAACTTTTATATGATGGTTCAAAAATTAGTAAATTTATAGAATTTACATATTCTCCTATAAAACAAGTCATTAAAGAAATAAAAGAGAGTAGAAAATTAAGAAATTAGTTTCTGATTTATACGATTTGAACCTATCCAAGAGGCGATAATACCTAAAAATAAAAATAGTAAAAATACAATAACTATATCTTTACCTATGATTTGCATAGGATAGGCAATAGGCTCCAAAGCATTTGGGTTGATGTATAAGAAAGGATAATTTATTTGTAGCCACGCTAAGAGAACTCCTAAGCCAACTCCTAATATTGCTCCTATAAGTGAAACTAAAAACCTTTGAAGGAAGAAAATTTGCTTTCAATTGATTGACATTCAGACCCCAAAGCAAAAAGAGTTCGTAGGTTTTCTTTTTATCTAAAATCATCATAATAATAGCGCCAACCAAATTAAATAGTGCAACAATCAGTACAAGCGTGAAAAATCAAGTAAGTAGCTAAGTTTTCAGTATTAAACATTTTGTACAAGTCTTCATTAAGTTCCACTCTGTTTTTATAGATACATTGTTTCCAAAAATAGCTTGAAGTTTCTTTTTATTTCATTTTCATTTGCTTTTGGATTGATTTTTAGTTCAATACCTGAAATTTCATTTTCAGGAAGTCCCTAATAAGCGTTGTGCTAATGGTAATGAAGAAAAACATACTTTCCATCTAATTCTTCTGTAACTTGGTAATAATCAGATATTAATACGATTTCTTCTCTATAAGGTTGAGATGAAGAAGTAATGCTACCTTTGCCTGATTTTTTGGAACGATAATTTGTAGAGGGTGGTATTGGTAAATAAGCCTAAATTCAGAGTTTGTGAAATATGATATCCAACAACAACATACTCATCATTCAATAGCCAATTTTCTGGGCTGACTACCAAAAATACTGTCAATGGCATTAACTTTGGGTAATTTTCATCAACACCTTTGATATAAGCAATATGATTTTTGATCTTTGATGATTTAGAAAAACTTTCTCTTCTAATACTTTTGTAGGAAATAATTTCTTTGTTTTTGTTTAATTCAGAAATAATTTTGTTGTTAATAGTGATAGTTTTACCTAAAAATAGGAGTTATTTTTAAATCGGGGTCAAAAAATTAGAAAAAGATAAACTCAAAGACTTTAGCCCAGCAAATCCTGCTATGACAATCATCAATGAAGTGCTCCAACAATGAGAACAAAAATTGTCATTCGATTGATGATATTAATCACATTTTGAGTGCTTTTTGAACGCAAATATCGCCAAGCTATATAGAGTTGAGTATTCAAGTTTTAGATTTTTTCTACGAATTAATAATTCTGGATTTTTGAATAGGGTTTTCTTCACCTTTTAAAGATTTTTCTATATTACTCAAATATTCTAGAGAGTCATCTACAAAAACTCAAGCTCAGGCATACGTCTTAGCTGATTTCGAGTAAGTTGTGCTACTTCGTGTTTAATAAGAGAAGCGTTAGAACGAATAGCTTTCTATGATTTCTTTAGCTTTTTCATTAGGAAAAATACTAAGAAATACTTTTAGCTATTGCTAAATCTATGGTTATATTTTACTTTTGTTACTGAAATGATGAGATTGGTTAGTCCCTGCATTTTGTACGGCTCTAAGTAGTATTTGTGCTAAATCTTTTGTAGAACGCCAGCTATGTCTATTACTTTCCATAAAGTGTAAATTTTGGCAAAGATAGATAAAAATGAAAAATAATATTATATAGATATAATTTATTTGAAATTTTTATTTTTAATAGTCTATTTTGTTTTTATTTAAAAAATGATTACTTTTTGTGATGAATTTTTCTTAAAATTAATAAAGAAAAATTATTGTTTGATTTTGAAAATGGTTTAAATTTTCTATAAATATGAGTTTTTATCTAAAAAGAAAATACCTTGTTTGTTTGTTAATATAGGCGGGATTTTTAGAAAACTTTTGAATGGCTCAAAAATGTCTAAAATTTATCGTCCTATATTGTATAATACACTTGAAAAATAAAAGAAGTATTACAAGTGTAATACAAAATTGAATATTAAGGTTATTATAATAGAAACATCTACAATTAGAGAATATTCAGAAGAGATAATATTAGAGCTTATCAACTTACGAACTCAAGGTATACAAATATATCAAGCAGAAGAGTTTTTATGAAATTATTAATGAACGAATACCCATTGTACGACTTGCTACGAAAAATATTTAGGGGATGATATTTTTCAATACGAATGAGAAAAACGCTATAAATTATTAAAAAGAGTATTTGATTTTATGTTTTCGTTTTTCTTATTTTTACCCTATTGCGATACCTTTAATATTGTTAGGAATATTGCTAACTAAATTGACATCAAAAGGAGATGTTTTTCTCTCAAAAAGAGTAGGGGAGAATGGGAAAATATTTCAAGATAAGGAAGATTAGAACAATGACTTCTTTTAATAATGATGGAGGGTTTACTCAGGCAAATGATAATAGAATAACTACTATTGGTAAATTCTACGACTTACAAAAAAATAGATGAGTTACCTCAATTATGGAATATTTTATCTGGAGATATGAGTGTCATAGGTCCTAGGCCGGAACGTCCAGAATATGTGGAACAATATGTAGGAATAAATCCCTTTTTAATCTTCGTCATATGATAAAACCTGGTGTTTCTGGTTGGGCTCAAATACATATTCCTAAAGCTACACCAGAAGATAACTTGAAAATTAGAGTATGACTTATTCTATAAAAAGATATTCTTGGAAATTAGATATAAGAGTATTATGGGAAACTTTTAAAAATAGTTTTTGACTTTTAAATAGCCATTAACAATGAAAAACCCTCATTTCTGTTACAAAACAAGATATTTCTCCTAAGTTACAGGAAATTTTTGAGAGTAGCAACAATCCTTTTTCAATTGCTAAAAGAATTAGGAAATATAGGTTTGAAGACTGCAAAAACTCATCAAAATATATTCTTGTTTTTATTTTTGTTATAGCAATTATCATAGGTACTTATGTTCTTGTTAATAAAGATGTTAAAACAATAACAAATATATCTTTACTTATAATGATGTATGTTATGGGAGGTATATTTATTTTTGTATCTCTTTATAAACTTTATATAGCTTTACGAATAGAAATGGCGCAGTTTGTTTATTTACAATCTCGGTCATTGATAGAAAAAATTTCTTATAAGATAATTACCAAAAGTAGAAGAAAAACAAGTGGGATAATTAGTTTGAGTGAAATTAAAAAGATTATTTATTCACTTACTTCTATTTTTCCAAAAATATTAGGAAAAATATTAGTTTTTGTATTGGAGAAAATCCCCATAACAAAAATTTTATTAGAAATTTTTGATAAAAATAATTTTAATACAACTAATGAACGAGCAAGTTTTACATAATAAAATAGATGCTTTTTGCAATTAACTTTTTTTGATAAAGCTAAAAACTCAAATTGGTTTTTAAAACATTGATTTTAAATATTTTAGTTCAAGGTGTTTTATTATTTTTAATTATTTATTTCTAAGTAATAAAAGGGAATTATAAATTTTATTGAAAATAAATAATCTTTTATAGTTTTAAAAATAATTAGTTAATAATGACTTGGTTTAATTATTTTTATAAATTTCCAAAAATATCACTATTAATATGAAAATAGCTGTTATTGGCACTAGGATATGTTGGTTTAGTTTCAGGGACTTGCTTTGCAGAAGTAGGGAATACAGTTACTTGTGTAGATGTTAATGAAGATAAAATAGAAAAACTCAAAAAAGGAATTATTCCAATCTATGAGCCAGGACTTGAAACAATGGTGCTGAATAATATAGCTAATAAAAACCTTCTTTTTACAACTAATATAGCTCAGGCTATTAAGCAAGTAGAGATTGTTTTTATAGCAGTAGGAACCCCTATGGGAGAGGATGGTTCAGCTGATTTGCAATATGTTCTCTCTGTAGCTCAATCTATTGGAGAAGCTATGGATAATCATCTAATTATAGTGAATAAATCTACAGTTCCAATAGGAACAGCTGATAAAGTAAAGGAAGTTATTCATAATGCTTTAGAAAAAGAAAGGTTTCAATTGATTTTTGATATTGTTTCTAATCCTGAATTTCTAAAGAAGGGAAAGCAATTCAAGATTTTACGAAGCCAGATAGAGTAGTTATAGGTGCTGAGAGTGCTTATGCTTTTTGAAAAATGAAAGCTCTTTTACTCTTCTTTTCTTACAACACGAACGCTTTTATCACTATGGATATTCGTTCAGCTGAGATGACAAAATATGCAGCTAATGCAATGTTGGCTACCAAGATATCCTTTATGAATGAAATAGCTAATATCTGTGAGCGTGTAGGTGCTGATGTGAACAAGGTACGCTTGGGAATTGGTTCTGATACTCGTATAGGATATAGTTTTATCTACCCAGGCTGTGGATATGGTGGTTCTTGCTTCCCAAAGGATGTGTTAGCTCTGAAAAATTAGCAGAAGAGGTAGATTACAAAGCTGAGCTTATAGAATCGGTAGACAATGTTAATAATCGCCAAAAAAATATGTTGTTGCTAATAAGGTAATAAACAAATATGGCGAGGATCTTTCAGGGAAAAACATTTGCTGTATGGGGGTTGGCTTTCAAACCTGAAACTGATGATATGAGAGAAGCCCCATCTATTTATATTATCAAAGAACTTATAAAAAGAGGAGCTAAAATACAAGCTTATGATCCAAAAGCTGTATATGAAGCTAAGAGTTTTTATTTGAAAGATTATGATATTGAATATCTAGATAGTAAATATGAAGCTCTTAAAAGGAGCTAATGCTTTACTTTTACTTACTGAATGGAAGGAGTTTCGTTCTCCTGATTTTTGAAGAAATAGGTAAACTGCTTCTTGAAAAAGTAATTTTTTTGATGGTCGAAATCAATATAATGCTTTCGATTTTGCCAAATAAAGGATTTGAATATATACAAATAGGAGTCTAAGATATGAAGATATTAGTAACAGGAGGTGCAGGGTTTGTTGGTTCAAATCTTGTGAAGCCTTAGCTAAAGACCATAATAACGAAGTCTATTCATTGGATAACTATTTTACAGGAAGTCGTGAAAACCATATAGAAGGAGTAACTTATATAGAAGGAAGCACAGAACATATTTTTTTGAACTCATAGACTTTACTCCCGATTTGGTATATCACTTAGGGGAATATTCACGAGTAGAACAAAGTTTTTGAGGATATAGACAAAGTTCTACTTTTCAACAAAATAGGAACTCTTAAAGTATTGGAGTTTTGTAGGAAACATTATTGCAAACTAGTATATGCGGGAAGCAGTACTAAGTTCGGTGATGGAGGATTAGGAAAAGACCAGAGTCCGTATGCGTGGAGCAAATCATCTAATACAGAACTGATTATCAATTATAGCAATTGGTACAACTTAGATTATGCTATTGTATATTTCTATAATGTATATGGTAAGGGAGAGATAAGTACAGGCAAATATGCAACCTTAATAGCTCTCTTTACAGAGAAAAATGAAAAGAGGTGAACCTCTAACAGTAGTAAGACCCGGTACGCAACAGCGTAATTTCACCCATATAGATGATATAGTATCAGGTCTACTTATTGTAGGAGAAAAAGGCAGTGGTGATGGGTATGGCATAGGTAGTCCTGAGACTTATACCGTATTAGAAATTGCTCATTTATTTGGTGGTGAGATACAGATGCTACTCAGAGCGAAAAAGGCAATCGTATGACTGCCGAAGTTATTACCCAAAAACAGAAGAACTTGGCTGGAAAGCTAAGAAACATATAAAAAGAATTTATTGAAGAAATAAAGAAAAACATATTAATGAAACTAACAATACATAAGATATGTAATAGTATTAAAAATAATAAAAAGGTAATAGAGAATTACTTTTTTCATGACTTTATTACTTGTTTTTAAATTCATTTTTGGACTATTAATCTACCCTTACATAATTAAAAGTTTAGGTAAAGATACTTATGGAATTTTTGTATTTGCTTCAACTGTAGTGAATTATTTTTATCTATTTTGTTAGTTTTTGGGTTTGATTTATATGGAGTAAGAAAAATTTCTGAAAAATCCTTCTAACTCAGCAGTCAAATCTGTTATAGTTTCTAAAATTTTTCTCAACAAAAATCTATTTAGAGATTATATCTGTATTAATCTTTTAGTTTATTATTTTTCCTACTTTTAAAAATATTGATATTTATATTATATGTTTTTATGACTCTTGTAAATATCCTACTTGGTATTTCCAAGGAATTCAGAAAATGCGAGTTGTAAGTTTCATCCAATTGTTTTTTAAAAATTTTATCTTTACCATTTATTTTTCTGTATGTAAAAAGAAAGTTCTGATTTATTACTTTTTCTATAATTATGATTTCTTCCAGTCTATTTGGAGCCTTTGTTGCATTTTTCTATTTAATTAAAATAGAAAATCTAACAATACGAATATTTCATTGGAAAAATGTTTATGACTATGTCAAAAGAATCTTCCTATTTCTTTTTATACTAATATAGCAAATATGAGTAAAACGGAAACTATAAAACTTATTATAGGAATAAAAATATGGTGTGGGAGATTTAGCAATTTTTGATTTGGCTCAAAAAGTAATTTCTATCCCTATGATTTTTATTATCAAATATTAATGGAGCTTTATTTCCGAAAATAATACAGAGTTTTTAATGTAGAATATTTAAAAAGTAATGAATTTTTGAAAGATTATTAGGTCTTATTGCAATTATAAGTGTTATTCTACTAGGAAAAATTTGCTATAAGAGTTTTAGGAGATAATGGTATGGAATTAGCTTATCCATTGTCAATTATACTAAGTTTTACTATTTTCATTTTTCTTCAGACAGGTGTTTATCTATATTTAATCCTAATACCAAAAAGGATTTGATAGAAGTGTATTAGATAACCAAATTATAGCTTTTTATTAGCATTATGATTTTTATTCTATTAGGGAATAAATCAATAGTATTTTTGTATTACCAATATGTCTTGTTCTCTCTGGGATTATGGAAATCATATATTTAAGATACAAAATAAAAAGAAAAATTACTTTATAATGAATAATATACCTCTTATTTCTATTATCACAGTTTCTTACAATGCAGTTAAAACAATTGAAGAAACCATTCTATCAGTACTCAATCAAACTTATCATAATATAGAGTATATTATCATAGATGGAGGTAGTACTGACGGCACTATTGACATTATTAAGAAATATCAAGATAGAATATCTTATTGGGTAAGTGAACCTGATAAAGGTATTTATGATGCTATGAATAAGGGAATAGCAAAAAGCTAATGGAGAACTTATTGGTATTATAAATTCAGATGATTGGTATGAACTTGATGCTGTACAAAATGTAGTGTTAGAATTTAATAATACTACCCCCAGCTATATACCATGGAGGTCTTAATATAGTTAAAAGATGATATTGTATTTTTATATAAGTAAAGCATCTATAAAAATTAAAAGATTAAAAAGGAATGGTTATAAACCATCCAGCTACTTTTGTTTTGTAAAAATATATGATGAGATAGGAGTTTTTCTACTTCATACAAAAATAGCTTCTGATTATGATTTTTATTCTCAGAGCTTTTATGAAAGGTTATGAATTTAAGAGTATTAACAAAGTTTTAGCTAATTTTTCGTATAGGAGGTGTAAGTACAAATATTAATAAGTTACTTTTAAAGGAATTACATACTATTAGAAAAAAATAATAATACTTATATTTTTATTTGATAAGTATTATATCTATGATATTCTAAAATATATGATCGCTGGGAAATACTTACATCTCTATTTCCTTGATGAAAAAAATAAATTCTTAGCAAGAAAAATGACTTTCTATTTATTATATTATCTTGCCATTGCTACTATATTAACTATTGCATATTTATTCAAAAATAAGCTTTTTACTTATATAGCGGTGTTGGTCGTTGTTCTTTTCAGGTTTTAGGTATAATGTTGGTTATGATTACTGTATTTATGAAGATATCTTTATTAACAATAATGGGAAAGGAATAGAGCCTTTGTTTAGTTTTAGTATGCTCAAAGAATTATGGAATGATCCTATTATGATGTTTTTCTTTTTCAGCCTTAACTATTATAACTACTTTTTTGTATTATATAATTTTTCTAATAATGAGCGGTTGGTTTTTGATATATTTGCTAATACCTGGCTTATACTTAAATTCTTTTTCTATTATTAGGCAAGTTATAGCTATTAGTTTATTTTTAGGATTTATTATTTATATATAAGAGCGTTTTTTATAATAGGAATAGTAGCTTCTCTCTTGCATTTTTCAGCAATTATTCCTTTTGTATTACTATGGTTACTAAGAAATTTGTTCATGAAAAAGTGGAGTCTTTACATTCATTTAATATTACTAATAGTAGCCTTTTTCTATGATATATTTAAATATACCAATCTTACTTATAGGCTTATCTGGTAAATATAGTGTATATACAGAACTTTACTAATTGAAACCCCTATAATAAAGGGTTCTTATAATGTTTATTTTTGCTGTGGTAGTTGTTTCTTTTTAGAAAGAAAGATACAAAAACTAATTTATTATTAAATATTTTTCAAATAGGTATTTTTATAAATATTGCTTTTTGCAGAATTTCCCCTGTAACCAGGATGGGATATTATTTTTAATAACTCAAACAGTATTAGTTCCTATTTTAATTTTTCATTTAAGTATAATATTTTGAAGATCGGTACTCTTATTGTATTTATGATTTATTATTTTGAATACAAATAAATGCACTGGAAAATAGATGAGAACTTCTTATCAAATTAAAAATGACCCCTTATAAAAAGTTACTTTTGACAAATGAAAATATCTGTAATTATTCCTATGTATAATGCTGAAAATACTATTTTAACAGCATTAAATTCTATAAAAATCAGACATATAAATGTGAATATGAAGTTATTGTGGTTAATGATGGTTCTCTAGATAATTCAAAAAGTAGTAGAAGAATATATACTTGAAAACCCTCAGTAACAATTATTCTTATTAATCAAATAAATGGAGGCGTTTCGAAAGCAAGAAATGAAGGATTAAAAAGAGCAAAAGGTGATTATATTGCCTTGTTAGATAGATGATGATGAGTGGTTGCTCACAGAAGGTAGAAAAACAAATGCTTGTTTTTATGATGAAGTAGATTTTTTAGGCACTAATAGAAATGGAGAGTTTTTAAATCTGGGCTATAAGTTTAGTAATCTAACAAGAGTAACAGCTAAAATGCTGCTTTTAAAAATCCAACTCCTACTGTTATGATGAAGCGTAAGATTATTAATGAAGTTGGTTTTTGATGAGAGTTAGCAGAAGAGGAGATTATTGATTAGAATCTGTAATAATAATAGTTGCTTTTTATTGAATGATTTAGTAATAACAGGAGGAGGTAAACCAAGTTTTGGGTACTCAGGATTATCTTCAAATTTGGGAAATGGAGAGATTTGAAAATAATAAAGGAGGCGTATAGACATTATTAATATTTTTGAATATTATTTTCTTTGTATTTTTCATTATGTAAGCATTTAAGAAGAGTTATAATTGTTAGATTTAGATGGTTAAATTTTTATTTATATATTATATTAGAATATTTAAAAACATCTTTTGGGTTAGCAAAAGAGCAAACAAAGATGGTATAGAAAGAAAAGATAACACTATAGGTAAAACTATTATTTTTCCATATTCATGAATGGGCAGGATATCCATTCGTTAGAGAAAACAATAAAAACATACTAAAAATAGATTTACTTGTGGGATTAAAGTATGGTTTAGAAAAGGGTAAATAATTATATGGGTAAATATAAAATAGAGAAAGTATTAACTATTTCTGATTCTTCTGATGAGTATATATGATCAGCTTAAAAGCAGCTGATGAAGACGATATTAATATTATTCCTGTTTCAAATAAGTCTATGGACTTTTCTGGTTATTCTTATATTGCACACAAAGTAGTTTCTATTGAGCAAAATAAATTAATCAAATACTTTCTAAAACGCAATTAAATGTGACTTCATAGATCAATATATAGATGTTTTTCTTAAGAATAAAAATTTAGGTTTATTAGGTATTTCATACTCAAGCAAAATATACCCGACTCTTGTCAAAAATAATTACACTCCTCATGTTCAATCATCCTAACTACTACAGAGATATTAGAAAAGATAATTACATTTTAATAGAGTGTATTTTTCCCGGAAGAAGAGTAGCTTTTAAAATTATCTATCATTAGATTTGGAGAAGCAAAACTATCTCAAATAGTCCAGAAATTAGGCTTTGATATGGGAATAATTGATGAAACAGGAAGTACTAATTTTACCTATAAAAGAAAATGATGCTAGTAACTTAGTAAAAGGTGATTATAGATTGTTTGTCAAACATCCAAATAGAATAAATAAAATTTTGTAAAATGATAAAACTTTCAGCATCCATCGTTTTATATAACACAAAAATAGAAGACCTTAAAAAGGGTTATAGATAGCTATTTTTGCTTATCAAGGAGAAAAACAACTTTTTTAGTGGATAATTCTCCTTCTGATGAGCTCAAAAATATAGTAGCTATGTATCCTAATAAAGATATACATTATATTTTTCAACAATGCAAATATGGAGTATGGTAAAGCTCATAATATAGCCATCAGAAAGAGTATAGAGCAAGGACAGCCCTATCATATTATTTTAAATCCTGATATTATTATTGAAAAAGGGAGCTTTTAGAAAAACTTACTGACTATATGGAACAGCATCCTGAAGTTGGCAATATAATGCCTAAGATTATCTATCCAGATGGTGAACTACAATATCTGTGTAAACTCTTCCATCTCCCATTGATTTAATATTTAGACGTTTTATACCTGTATGGAAAGATGCCATAAATAAAAGATATGAATTACATCTCTTTGGATATGATAAAATAATGAATGTCCAAACCTATCAGGTTGTTTTATGTTTCTACGTACATGAAGCTCTCAAACAAGTTGGACTATTTGATGAAAATATCTTTATGTATTTAGAAGATATATGATTTAAATAGAAGGATTCATTCAAAATATCAAACAATCTATTATCCTGAGGCTACAGTTATTCATGAGCATCAGAAGGAATCTTATAAAAGTAAAAACTCTTTAAAAGCTCATATTAAATCTGCTATTTATTATTTCAACAAGTATGGTTGGTTCTTTGATAAAGAGAAATAATATTAATAGAAAAATGTTTTAAGAGCAGCTATTAGAAAATAAAAATAATTTATACCTTTGTAAAAACAAATCACTAATGACAGCACTCTATTACAGGAATTACAGGACAGGATGGAGCTTATCTCGCTGAATACCTGCTAAAAAGGTTATGAAGTACACGGTATGAAACGCCGTTCTTCATTGTTTAATACCGATCGCATTGATCACCTTTACCAAGATCCTCATTTGGAGAATAGAAACCTCATCCTTCACTATGGTGACTTGACTGATAGTATGAACATCACTCGCCTTATCCAAGAGGTACAACCTGATGAGATCCACAACTTGGCAGCTAATGAGCCACGTACATGTGAGCTTCCAAACCCCTGAGTATGTAGGTAATGCTGACGGATTGGGGACCTTACGTATCTTGGAAGCTGTAGCGCTATAGGGCTTACTGAGAAAACGTCGTATTTATCAGGCTTCTACTTCAGAGCTTTATGGATTGGTACAAGAAGTACCTCAGAGTGAGAAAACTCCTTTCTATCCTCGTTCTCCTTATGCTGTAGCTAAGCTCTATGCTTATTGGATTACGGTGAATTATCGTGAAGCTTATAAAATGCATGCTTCTAATGGTATCCTCTTCAACCACGAATCACCTATACGTGGCGAGACTTTCGTAACTAGAAAAGTAACTAGAGCACTCAGTAGAGTAGCTTTGGGGATGCAGGATAAATTTTATATGGGGAATCTTAGCTCACAACGAGATTGGGGGCATGCTAAAGATTATATCAAGGCGATGTATCTCATTCTTCAGCAAGATGCTCCTTCGGACTATGTAATTGCTACTGGTATCACTACTGCTATTCGTGATTTTATTGCCTTGGCAGGAAAAGAAATAGGTCTTACTATAGAGTTCAAGGGAGAAGGAACCGAAGAAAAAGGATATATTACAGCTGTTGATAAAAGCTATCTTTCTGAAAAAGTAGGGAGAAAAATACCTTGCTAACATAGAGGCGAAGATTGCTAACAAAGCTGAATTAGTATTAGTAGATCCACAATACTTCCGTCCTACTGAGGTAGATTTACTTATAGGTAATCCTACCAAATCACAAACAGTTTTAGGGTGGAAACCTGAATATGATCTTAAAGGACTTATAGAAGATATGATGCGCTCTGATATTAAGTTATTTAAGGAGATGCTTACCTTAAAGAAGGAGGCTTTTACGATTATGAATTATTTTGAATAAAAATAAAAAGCTAAAATAAAAAGTATAACAAAAATTAGTTATACTTTTTATTGTATATTTTTCTATTTAAATTTTATATCTATGATAAAACATCCATTTTTCAGCTATATATATTTTTCCTGTTTTATTAGCCTTACTGCACAAGAAATAAAAACCTATTTTAAACACAAAAAGCCTTCGGAAGATACTTCAACTGCAGATTTTGATGGTCCTTATATCTTTTTATTCTGAAGATGAAAGCAAGTATAAAAACAAATTATCATAATGAACCTTTTTGTCCTTTCTGAGACTTCTACTAAGAGGTATCGGAGGAGAAAAACTCAAATCGTATATAGATAGTGATTATTTCTCTTTTAGAGTAAAAAGAACTCACTAACGAGCCTTCACAGTATTCAATGCCAGAAAAACTCATTGCTATCTCCGATATTGAAGGAAGATACAATGAATTTAAACAATTCCTTATCAATAATAAGGTAATGAATAAGCGTTACAAATGGACATTTGGTAAAGGACATTTGGTATTGTTGGGTGATTTTCTTTGATAGGGGCTTTTGTTACTCAAACATTATGGCTTATTTATCATCTTGAAACGCAAGCTGAAAAAGCAGGAGGTAAGGTGCATTTTATCTTAGGAAATCACGATTTGATGAATATGAACAATGATTTTCGCTATGTTCGAAAAATATTTCCTAAATGCAACTCTTATGGGTACTGATTATCTTCATTTTTATAAGCCTGACACAGAGCTTGGTAGATGGCTTGCTACTAAAAATATAGTTGAGAAGATAGGAGAGTATGTTTTCGTACACGCAGGCATATCTAAAGAAGTGGCGGACTTAGGTTTATCAATTGAGGATATTAACAAAAATGCTCGTAACTACTATTTCGATAATAAAAAGCCCAACAGATGAATGATGGACTTAATAGTGTTATCTACAAATTTGGCATTAGCCCCATGTGGTATCGTGGTTTTGGTAAAACAAACTATAGATAAAGAAGAGTTTAACTATATTCTTAATCGTTTTTCAAGCAGGTAAATTTGTTATAGGTCATACACTTCATAATGAGGTTACTTACTTATATGATAAAAAGTAATTGACCTTGATGTGGAACACGCTCAAGGAGTAACATAGGGTTATTCATTGAAAATGGGGTAGAGTACAAAGTAGATATTAATGGGAAAAATCCGAGATACAAAGCAACGTAAAAGGGACACTAATTATTTTTACTTAAAATGATGAACAAAAATTCAAAAATATACATTGCAGGGCACGTGGATTGGTAGGCTCTATATTTGGAAAAATCTGCAAACAAAAAGGGTACATCAATCTTATTGGAAGAACAAGCTCAGAGTTAGATTTGTGTAATACTCAGGCTGTAGCTCATTTCTTTGAGCAAGAAAAACCTGAATATGTAGCAGCTGCAAAAAGTAGGTGGAATAATGGCAAATAATACATATCGTGCTGATTTTATTTACCAAAACCTGATGATTCAAAATAATGTTATTCATTCAGTTTATTTAAATACAGGTAAATAAACTTTTATTCCTTGGAAGTACTTGTATTTACCCAAAAGAAGCTCCACAACCTATGCCCGAAGATTGCTTTGCTTACCTCTCCACTCTGAATATACTAATGAGCCTTATGCTGTGAAGCTAAGATAGCAGGTATAAAAATGTGCGAAAAGTTATAATATTCAGTACGGAACCACTTTTATATCTAGTTATGCCTACAAATCTTTATGGGCCTAATGATAATTTTGACCTCGAAAAACTCACGTTTTGCCCGCTATGGTGCAGTAAGATGCATTTAGCAAAAAGCATTACAAGAGCAAAATTGGCTAGCAATACAAGAAGATTTCAAACTAAAAGACCTGTAGAAGGTATTTCGTGAGCAAACTCAAAAGAAGAAATACAACAAATACTTGACTAAATATGGTACAACAGAGCAAAATATTACCCTTTGGGGGTACAGGTAGCCCTATGCGAGAGTTCTTATGGAGTGAAGATATGGCTGATGCCTGTGTTTTCATAATGGGAAAATATAGATTTCAAAAGATACTTTTGGACCAAAATTCTAAAGAAATTCGTAATACTCATATCAACATAGGTACAGGCGAAAGACCTTTCCATAAAGGATTTAGCTTTTATGATTAAGGAAAATATAGGTTACAAAGGGCAAATACTATTCGATAGCTCTAAGCCTGACGGTACAATGAAGAAGCTAACTAATCCGAACAAATTACATCAATTAGGTTGGAAACACAGTAGAATTAAGCAAAAGGATTTTGGATTGATGTATGAACATTATTTAAAAATAAACCCTATGAAATAGAATATTTTCTAGTATTTTTAGAATATAGGGAACTATTAAAAGCCCTCATTATAATAGCTATATTATAGCTGTTATAATGAGGTTCTTTTTAGTTAATTTTATTTCAACTAAGATATAAACTTCAGAGATTATAGGTAAATTATTTCAAAGTAGTAATTTTGCTTGGAAATCATACATAAAATATATTTTAGTAATAAAAATAACCTTAGGATTATAGATAAATTATTTCAAAGTAGTAATTTCTGCTTTGGAAATTATGTATAAATGTATTTTAGCAATGAAAATAACCCTAGGATTATAGGTAAATTATTTCAAAGTAGTAATTTCTGCTTTGGAAATTATACATAAAATATATTTTAGTAATGAAAAATAACCTTAGGATTATAGATAAAATTATTTTAAAGTAGTACTCTCCGTTTGGAAATCATATAAAATATATTTTTAGCAATGAAAAATAGCCTTAGGATTATAGGAAAATATTTTCAAAGTAGTAATTTCTGCTTGGAAATCATACATAAAATATATTTTTAGTAATGAAAAATAACCTTAGGATTATAGGTAAATTATTTTTAGGTTTGTCCTTAGAGTTGAGAAACCATCTTAATAAAAGGTAAAGTCCCTATACTTAGAGAGCTTATAGGAGTAAAGAGATTTGGAATGTGTAAAAATACTTTCTTTACAAGAATAAGTGCTCCAATTAGCTTCATATTCTATAAAAATTTCATAGTTCCAAATAGTCCAAAAATATAATTAGTAGAATAATATGAGTAACTATATGAAAGTCAATCTTTTGTAATAGTTGTTTAATGAAAGATAAAATAATGAAAAGAACAGTAAAAAGAGAAAATATAAATGCTCTTTCATATAAGTGAGTGCTTAAATCTAATGATGAATTATTGTTTGCATAGTCTTTTGTAGCCCAAATGATTTCTAATAAAGTAGCTACAAAGGTAGAAAAGCATATGAAAGTTATTTTTCCAGTGCCAAATATTAGTAGATTTTTGTTTGGTCATTTGTTATAGGCAATAGAAAATAAAGCTCCTTTAATAGGTATATTAAAAGAGCTAAGTTATAGTTTACATTCGTTGTATCCAGTGTTCAGGGTTGAGTTTGGTAGTGTTTTTATATACAAAGAACTTCATTTCGGTCTTGCCTTCTGAGTCAGTAAATATTTTACCCAAAGGTGTTTTGGTTTGTACTTGTTGACCCTTTACTTACATATACTTCAGTAAGATTGTAGTATATGGTAATGAAGTTTCCGTGTCGTATTTGTACCGCTTTTATTGCCTCCTGGCACAGCTATGATAGCAGATACTTCCCTTCAAAAACAGAGCGGGCATCTTCACCTTTTTGTGTAACGACAGAAATACCGCTGTTGTTGTGTTGTACTTGTGGGTAAATAGGGTCACTATACATACCGAATCCCTTGAGACTTGTATCCACGAGCTACTGGCACAAATAAGTTTTCCTTATTTGTTTCAAGTTAGCTGAAATAGTTTTTCCTCTGAGTAAAGGCTAAAGGTATGGGGTTCTTCTTTCTCAGAGCTTGTGTAGAGCTAGCAGTGAGGCTTTTACCCTGCTTCAGCTTTCTCTTTTTCGGCTTTTTCTTTAGCTGCTTTTCTTAGCTTTGGCATTGGCTTCTGCTATGGCAATACGGATAAGTCTCTCACTTTCTTTATCAATTTGGTTAGCTTGAGCTTGCTTTTTACGTATTTCAGCTTCATAATGGCTTTCTTTCTTCTTAATAGATGCCACTAGCGCCTCTTGTTGTTTCTTTTTCATTAGATAAAAGTTCTTGTTCGTGTTTATTTTCTCTAAAACACGTGCTTTTTGTTGTTGTTGGGTGGTAAGAGTGTCGTTTATTTGTTGAAGTTTTTTCATTTTTAGTTGTATTTCTTGGCTCTTACGATGGTTACTATATTGCTGTATATATTTAAGTCTTTTATACCCTTGAACAAAGCTTTCTGAAGAAAGAATAAACATTATTTGGTTTCTGCCAGATCGGTTCTTGTAAGATTGACGTATTACCTCCATATTCTTTTTAGGGTAGAAAGTTCTTTTTGTAATGAGGCTATATTTTTGTATTTTTCCTTTATTTGACTATTTAAGAAGTTTGCTTTGTTGGTTGATGAGCTTTTATAAGCTCTGTGCGAGTATTAATTTTTCATTAATCTCTTGTATTTGAGTAATAACAGACTCCGCTCTTGTGCTTGTTTGGTTCTCAAGGTGACATTTTTGTATTTGTTCTAATAGGGCTTTTTCTGTTTTCTAGTTCTTTTTGTTTTTATTTTGAGAAAAATACATTCCGAAAGCACAAAAAGAAGTAAAAATAAAGCAATTCTTGTCATTATTCAATAGTTAAAAGTTTATACCCCTGAAGGAACTTTTATACGGGAAATTATGTTTTTGATTGAATTGTAAGTTTTTGTATTCTATCTCGATGATAGTTTGCTGGTTTTCACTTTTTGAAATCAATTTGAGTATAGCAGGCATTATTTGTTCCTCTACCTCTTGATATTGATATTCAGTTGAAAGAAAATATATTTTCTTTATTTTCGGTGATTTGTGTTTTTCTATTCGAAATTTTGGTTAAGGGCAAATTCTACTTGCATTCCTTCTTCTGAAAAACTCCTGTATAATTATTTTCTTTTACTTCAATTTGTAAAGAATTTGGAGAAATAATTAGTTGTCCTAAAAGGAGATTTTGTAACATTTCAAAAATTAATTTCAGCACCTAATATTTGTTTTGCAAAATGAAAAATCTCCTTCAAAAATAGGTATTGTCCAATTTGTTATAAAACTGTATTTTTTTCAGGAGTAATAAGAGCTTTTGCTATTCCTAATGGAGCACTTAGCCAAATAGTTTCATCATTCGTAAAGAAAGAGGAAAATTTTGTTGTCCATTATCAAAAAACATCAAGTATACCTGAAAGAGTTTCAAAATTTGGTAAAGAATTTCTATGTAAAGAAATTATCTCTTTGGTTTTTAGGTCGTTATTTATATTCCCTGAAGATAAAGTTGTGTTTTGCAACTTATAGCCAAAAAAACATAGTAAAAAGAAAAATATACGTCTCATAACCCAATGATTTGAAACTGTAAAAAGTACAACAATTTTTAACATAGTTGTTTTTATAACATGTATATTTTGCTTTATAAGAGATTTTGGTAATTAATGGTCTGATTATTAGCTATTTATAGTTGATTCAATTTGTATAAGAAGTATTCAGTTTGGAAAAATTTATATTTTTCGCTTGATTTTTACTAATTTGTTTTGTGAGAATATTTCAGCAGTTTAACATTTATTAGATAATTATAAAAATAACATTTATCATATTTTTACCTGGAAAATATAAATAATTATTTTTTTGAATGAATATTTGATTTTATTGATTAATTTTTGCCCCTAATAATCCATAAAAATATTACGATTATGCTAAATAAGGTAATTAAAAACAACAATCATTATATTTGCAATTCTTTTAGCTGTCTTGCTAAATTATATTCTTCCATATGAAGATAAAACAAATAAAGGATTGGCACTTTTAGCTTTGGTCGCTATTTTATGGCTAACAGAAGCAATTCATATTACTATAACAGCTCTTTTAATACCCTGTTTTAGCTATCTTCTTAGGGACTTGAGCATACTAAAACAGCTCTACAAGCATTTGCAAACCCTACAATATTTCTGTTTTTGGTGGTTTTGCCATTGCAACAGCATTAAATATTCAAAAATTAGATCAATATATAGCTCAAAAGGTGATTTCTTTTTGCAAAAAGGTAATTTTTATGGTTGCTATATTTTTCATAGTTACAGCTCTACTTTCTATGGGGATAAGTAATACAGCTACTGCAGCAATGATTATTCCTTTGGCTATCGGAATGTTAAAAATATTGATTATAAAGAAAATCCTGGTACTTTTGCTTTTCGTTATTTTGGGTATAGCATATAGTTCAAGTATAGGAGGAATGGGAACTTTGGTAGGCTCCCCTCCAAATGCTATTGTTGCTTCTCAGTTAAATATTAATTTTTCTCAGTGGTTAAAGTATGGGATGCCTGTAGTTTTAGGTTTAATGCCTTTGATGTTAGGAACTATTTATTTCTTATTCAAACCCAATTTAAATATAAAAATAGCTACTGATGTAAAGGTTGAAAAACTAAACTCAAAGCAATATCTTACAATTTTTGATTTTTATAATAACTGCTTTTTGGGTGGATTTTTAGCACGTATATTAATAAATTTATTTCTAATTTCTTAGGAATAGATTTAATAGATGATTTTTGATGCTGTTATTGCTATTGGAGCAGCGGTTTGGGTATGTTTATTAGGAGTTGCAGACTGGAAAAGCATTCAAGAAAACACAGATTGGGGTGTACTTATGTTATTTTGGAGGCGGACTTTCACTTAGTGTTATTCTGACAAATTCAGGAGCAAGTAAAGTACAATGGTTGATGGAATTGTTTTCCTAATAAAAGAGCAAAATTATTTCTTAATAGGTCTATTGGTAGCAACATTTATTATTTTTCTTACTGAATTTACTTCTAATACAGCAAGTGCAGCATTATTGGTGCCTATTGCTATTTCAATAGCCAAAGAATTGAATATGGATCCTGTGGGCTTGGCTTAATTATTGGTTTTGGTGCTTCGTGTGCTTTTTATGCTTCCTGTGGCTACCCGCCTAATGCCTTGGCGTATGGAACGAGGAATGGTCTCCCAAAAAGATATGATAAGAGCAGGTTTTATTCTTAATATTCTTTCGATTATTTTTTTATATCTGTTATTTCTTATGTTTTTTTGGTTTTAAATATAAAACAGTTATTTCTAATCTAAATTTATTTCTAGTATTAAACAATTTATTCTTAAAAATTATGGTTGTAGACAAATTTTTTACCGAAAAATATACCAGAGAAAGTTACTCGAGGGAAAGTACAACACCGTGCGCCGAGTAATATTGCTTTTGGTGAAATATTGGGGCAAAAAGATTTTCAGTTACCAGCCAATCCTTCTTTGAGCTTTACTCTAACTAATTCATATACAGATACATCTGTTGAGTTTTTACCCAGAACGGATTTTTAATGCAAGTTTCAAATTGATTTTTATTTTTGAAGAAAATCCAAAAGAGGCTTTTTAACCAAAAATAGAAACTTTTTAACAGAATGCGGCTGTATATGCCTTTTTCTAAGAGATTATCACTTTGTGGTTCGTTCTCATAATTCTTTTTCCTCATAGTAGTGGGATAGCTTCTTCTGCTAGTGCAATGGCGGCTTTGGCTGTTTGTCTTATGAAAATAGAAAAACTCTTTGTCCAGAAATGACAGATGAATTTTTCTATGAAAAAGCGTCTTTTTAGCAAGATTGGGCTCTGGTAGTGCGTGTAGAAGTATTATAGGAAGTGTTGTCGTTTTGGGGAGAACACACGAGATACCTAATAGCTCAGACCTTTATGGAGTTCCTTTCGGAATGACACACGAGGTATTTCATCGTTATCAAGATACTATTTTTACTTATTGATAAAGGGCAAAAACAAATAAGTAGCACAGATGGACACGATTTAATGAATAATCACCCTTATGCTAACCAACGTTTTGTACAAGCTACAGAGAATATCTCAAAACTTAATACTATACTCAGAGTTGGAGCACTTGATGATTTTGTTAAACTAATTGAATCTGAGGCGCTTACTCTTCATTCTATGATGATGACTAGTAATCCTTATTTTGTGCTTATGCGTCCAAATACATTGGCAACAATAGAACAAATTTGGAATTTTAGAAGACAAACTCAAATACCAGTAGGTTTTACTCTTGACGCGGGAGCAAATATTCACTTACTTTACCCATATCAATATAAAAGTGAAGTACAACTATTGATAGAAAAGTAATCTTAAAAACTTCTGTGATAATCAACAAATTATAGAAGATGAAGTGCCGTTAGAATCAGCCAATTTTTACCCAAAATTCTAATATAACTATGTTAATAAAAAGATGAAATCCATATGAGAAAATATTTTTCCGTAGTTTTACTTAGAACCACAAACTTGACCACTATGGTTTATGAAGAAACTTTTTTGCAAATAAATGCAGAATCTGGAAACAGAGGCTCAGCACAAAGCAGTAACCTATGCCAAATCTTGTGAAACTATTTACAAAAATAGTAAAGGAGAACCTTTACAGGTTGAGTTTATTAAAAATAGAAATACAGGCGAATTGCTAAGAGATGAACCCGATGGCGATATAACAGAACTCTATGCAAGAAGTTTTGAAAACTTTGATGAATATATACAATTTGAGTAGAGAAAAATCCTCCGTTGAAAAAAACGGAGGATAATTAATCTTAAACTCAAAACCAATATTGAAATAACGCTCAAAAACACTGTTCTTATTCACATTTAATAATGATTTATTAAAATCTTGAGTAATGAAGTATTTTTGAGTTTAATAAGTTTTCTATTTCTAAAAAGCATCTATACTTCTTTGTTTTTATAAACCACTCGTGTCATCAAAGTTATTAAAGCTTGTTCCACTTTTGTAGGAAATTTACTTGTTGATAACCTATTTCTGTTAATAGTTTTTATCTAAAAATAGCTGTTACAGATATTTTATTCCTTAGAAAATCAAATATTTTACTATTATTTGTAATACTATTTCTAAAAATAAAATAATTATATTTTGGATAATAATAAATAGATACTTGTTTATGAGGTTTTTGAGTAAGTTTTGAACCCATAGAAAAACGATAAGCTGTAGTAGTTTCTATTTTGTTATTAAAAATATATTCTGAGGTGTTAATAATAAATTCTGGTTCGGCAGTGTAAGATAGTAATAGCTTTTTATATGTCCTTTATATTGTGAGAAAATAGATGATAATTACTTGTTAATTGATTAGCATTTGTGAAAAATAAAATTATTATTAAATGTTTTGTGTATTAAGGTTATTAGAAACTCCTTTATTATAACCAATAAGTAAATGAGACTTATTAATAAATGATTTTGAAAAATGTTAAAACCATATGAAGTATTATAGTAAGGAGCAATAGAAGAATTTGTTACATAAATACTTTGAAAATCTGTAAGAATATTCCCAAAAGTAGCTTTTTGTAATGGATAATAATCAATTTGGAGATATAGTACCTGTTAAATAAGACTGTGTATCTATATTATACGTTATATTAGCATCATACTGAAAATATCCTTTGCTAATATTTCTATAACTACTATTTTTCTGTATAAAGGAAATGAACTTTTGTATATTCTAAACCTAAATTAATATTAAAATCTCCTAAAAATATCGTATTTTTCACAAAAATAGAATGATTTTTACTTATATAACTCTATTTGTGGCATTAAAATCTTCTGAATTAGATACTTTTCATTTTCAAGACTATTATGATGATATTTATAACCAAAATTTTGTGTTCCGAAAAGAAATTAGATTTGTAAGTTAATCCTAATTTTCCTTTTGTTTAATGGTTTGATTATTATAATTGTGTTGTTCAAAAACTCTTCATTTATCCTAAGATAAGTATATATATCAGGATTATTTGAATAAAGATTTGTATGAATATTAAATTTTTCATCTGAGAAAGAAAACCCTGTAAATAGTCCTAACTTTTGTGTTAATAAATATTCTATATTAGCATTAAAAATAAAGATTATTATTGTAATGCTTTTTAGAAAATTATTTTGTTTTTGGTTCAAGATAGCATTATATAACTTTTTGGTCAAAAGTATACATAATTAAAAATCTGATGATATTTTTAATTTTTCAGCAGTATGTTTTATTTGTATTTTTATTCTTGGAGTTATATTCATTTATAAAATTATTTTTCTTCTCGATTATAAATCAATTTGATTATCAAAAAGTATGTTGATAAAAATTGATTTCTCAAGAAATGATAATTATTGAAAGAACCTATATAAAATCTGTCTTTTTAGTAATAGGTAAATTTAGAAATACCTGCAATAGAGTTATCATTAGCTATAAAATTATGAAAAACCATATACATCTTCTTGGTAAGAATCTCTACTTTTTATATCTTCAATATCTATAGGCATTGTGAATATTTTAGAATATGATTCTTGACCTATATTTCTTATTTGAGAAAGATGAATAGTATTATTACCAAAAATTATTATTCTCTAAGAATAGTTGAATATTTGCTTTTTATTAAGTGAAAAGATTAGTAACTCCTCCGAGTTTTATATTATTCTGATAACCAAAATTTATACTTTGTTTTCCGAAAATAATATTAGGGTTTTAGAGTAATATCTAACACTACAAAAGTGTTTATCATCTAATAAACTTTCTTTTATTTTAGAATTCTTTTCATTAAAACGCACTTCTACTTTTCTACTTTTTCAGGAGAAAGAGATTTTTGTTATTGAAGAAGCTCCAAAAAGTCTGATATTTCTTTACCATCAACTAAAAACTTTACGTACCAATTTTCCATTTATATGTATTTCACCATTTCCTGAAACTTTAAAACCATCTATTTTAGCTAATACTTTTTCTAAAGATTCATCGTGGTGAGATGAAGTCGTTTTACTATCATACAAAATAGTATCTTTTTAACAACAATAGGATAATTTTTCAGATAGTGTAATTCCTTCAAGTTCTTCTACTTTTACTTGTAAAGAAAAATCTACTACTTTCAATGTTTTATTTTCTGCTGTTCCTATAATTATTTGTTTTGATTTTTGATAACCAAGTTTTGCAATTTCTATTTTATAAAAACCTTCTGTATAAGTTTTTGATAAAATTGAAAATTACCTTCTTCATTACTTTGTGTATATTCTAATATTTTATTATTAGTTTCATCATAAAATAATATAATAGCATTAGAAATATTTTTATTACTTTCTTTGTCAGTTATTTTTACCTTCTATTTTGGTTTTGTGAAGATAAATAAAAGGAAAAACATAAGTATATGAGTGAAAAATAAAGTGGTTTATTCATGATAAGTATTTAAATTGAAAAATAATGATAGTAAATATATTTCTCATATCTATTTATTCTGAAAAATATAGATGATAAAAGTGATTTTCTATCTATAAAAATGTAAAAAGTAGATATAAAATAAAATTTTCCTATTTAGTATAATAGAAAAACTAAATAGGAAATAAAAATAATTAGATAATAAAACTATAGAATATAAAAATATTCATCAATGAAATTATTTTCTTATTTTTCTTTGTGTTTTTCTGAATTTCTTTTACTTTTTAGGGTTTTCGTGAAAGAAATAAATAGTATCTTCTTTCTCTACAAGGTTGTCTTTATTCAACTCTACAAAAGTATAGTCTTTTTCATCTATATATTCTAGTTTTTCAGTATAAAACTATCTTTATCTTTTTCATCATTTTTAGTTTTTACAATAAGACCAGGTAATCCATAATACCGACCAGGTCACTACAGGAAGCGGAACATCTGTTGTAAAAACCAAGCTATAGCTTTTCCACTATAAAACTGATGATCAGCTTTTACTTCGAAAAGAATCTGTTGTAGCCTTTCTTACTTTGTAGCCTTCTATTTCAGCTTCTTCATCGGTAATTTCCCAAACAAGTTCATTTTTCCAATGTGCATATAGATTTGTACTATCTTTTAATACTCTATTTTCTTCTATCTCTTGTGTTTTTAAATCATAATTATTTATGTATTTAAAAAGGGAGAATCATTTTAAAGTTATTTTTACTAACTGTATTTTTGTTTTTGAGATATATGTATTGAGCTTTGTCTTTATTTACATATAAAAAGGTTTCAAAATCTCCTTCTGGTGTAATAAAAGATGTTTTTGTATAAGTTACTTTTAAAATTTTCTTTTTCTTCCTGAGCGTAATTATAAAAACTAACTAATAAACATAGTATAAATAGTATTTTTTTCTCATATAATTTTTGTCCTTTTGCGAGGTTACTTTAGTGAAAAAGCATTCGCCAGATGAGACAACTTTAAGGACTATTTTTGTTTGTTGTGCCTCAAATATTATCTTAAAATTTTTAATAAGAAAGACAGCTGTTTTATATAGTTGAATATTTTAATAAAATAGATGGTTTGTTAAAATATTCTCGTATATACTTTTCTATTTTTAAGAATAAGATAATACTTTTTTTATTTTTGAATTAATTCACAGTGCAAAGATAATATTTATTTGTAAACAAACAAGCAATATTTTTAAAATTTAACATATGGAGTGTTAAAATTTTATTTTGTTGTAAAAAGAAACAATTATTCTATTTTTAATAGCTTTGTTTTATGATGATTTTCAAAAATAGGAGGTAAGTATTTGTTAAACAGTGAGATAGTTTTTAAATTTTCCAAAGTTTTAAAAATGTTTTAGTTTATTTATCAAAAAGAATTACTTTTTGCGCTCTTAAAACAACTATGATATGGAAAAAGTAATTGATGAAAACAAACAAGGGACAAGCCTTGTAATGGAGGGAAATCATAACAATACACGCAAATTATATATTGAAAGTTACAGTTTGTCAAATGAATTTTTCTGATAGTGAAATCGTAGCTTCTATTCTTAATAAAGTAGGATTCAATACAACGACAGACCTCAATGAGGCAGATTTGGTGCTTATTAACACTTGCTCTGTAAGAGAAAAAGCAGAACAAACTATTCGTAAACGTTTTAGAGCAATTCAATGCTGTAAAACGCTACAAACCAGCTATGAAAGTGGGGGTATTGGGTTGTATGGCAGAACGACTTAAACTATAAAATTTCTTGAAAGAAGAACATATTGTAGATTTGGTTGTAGAGTCCAGACGACTTATAAAGATTTACCTAATCTTCTTGAAGAAGTGGATAATGGTCGTGATGCTGTAAAATGTGCAATTGTCAAAAGATGAAACATATGCAGATATTTCTCCCTATTCGATTGAATAGCAATGGGGTAACAGCTTTTGTGTCCATTACACGAGGTTGTGATAATATGTGTACTTTCTGTATTGTTCCTTTACACGCGGGAGAGAACGTAGCCGAGACCCACATTCTATCATCAGTGAAATAGCAGAACTGAAAGAGAGGATTCAAAGAAATTACTTTACTAGGACAAAATGTAGATAGTTATCTTTGGTATGGAGGAGGATTAAAAAGGATTTTGAAAAAGCAACACCTATTCAGCAAGCTACAGCAGTCAATTTTGCACAATTGTTAGATATGGTAGCTACTCAATTCCCTAAAGATGCGTATTCGTTTCTCTACCTCAATCCGCAAGATATGACATTAGATGTTATTGATACAATGGCTAAACATCATAACATTTGTAAAATATATCCATTTGCCTGTACAGAGTGGAAGTAATCGAATATTGAAAGCTATGAACCGCTTACATACACGTGAGGAATATTTCACTCTTATTGATGGTATTCGTGGGCGTATTCCTGATTGTGCTATCTCGCAGGATATGATTACGGGTTTCCCAACAGAAACCAAGAAGACCACCAAGATACATTGTCTTTGATGGAATATGTTAAGTATGATTTTTGGTTTTTATGTTTGCTTATTCTGAACGTCCAGGTACTTTGGCTGCCCGAAAAATTTTAGATGATGTACTCGAAGAAGTGAAAAACGAAGACTTACTGAAATTATTGATTTACAACAAAAACATAGTCTTTTTTTAGAACACAAGCCCAAGTAGGCAAAATAGTAGAAGTGCTTATAGAAGGAAATTCTAAAAATCTGATAAAGAATGGATGGGGCGAAATACGCAAAATACAGTTGTTGTATTCCCTAAAGAACAATACAAAGTAGGAGATTTTGTAAATGTAAAAATAACAAACTGTACCTCTGCAACACTCTATAGGAGAAGCTGTTGGCTATAGTGATATGAATGAATAATTTTGCTTTCAAAGAAAATTTTTTATATTTGAAATTATCTTTTAATCATAAGAAAAACCTCTGATAATATTTATCAGAGGTTTTTTTATCTAAATTAATTAATTTGTAATTGATATTGAACAATAAAAGTTCCTTTCCGAGAAGCTAGTTCTTTTGGTTTGGTTGTAAATAGGTCGATTTTGATAAGCAAAACTTAATTTACTATCGTGTCCTTTGAAAAATAAATTTAAACCAAGATCATAAGAGAACATTTTTGATTTTAATCCATCAAAATCAGAATATTGTATAGCTATATTGGGTTGTATTCGAGTAGAAAAATGCTCTGATTTTCCGAAAAAGATAACCAAAATGGAAGTAAAAAGTATCTCCAGTACCTATCAAAGGATAAGCAGTGCCACCTCCATTAAAAATTCATTAGAAGATACGCCCGTGATACTGTTAGCTACCAGAATTTCTAATATATTCTCCTTGAAATCTGTATAATAATATCCTAAATTAATAGTTATTGCATTATTCTTTTCTGAAAGAGGAGTGTCTATGAAAATTTCTGAAGAGAAAATTCTTATAATCATAATATTTTACAACATTATTCTGTAATTCAGACATCATTTTTGACTGGAAAAACACTTCCCAAAGAGAAATATTGAATATTCTTTTTCTCCAATGTAAGTTCCTGTGGTATATGCGGTTTTTGTTGTTTTCCGTGTCTAAAAATCATATTTTAAACCTATTGAATATTGTTTTCTCGGAGCGTTTTTAGCAAAAATCAACTACTCCTTCTTTTTGGTTCTTTTGGTTCTTTTATGGCAAGTGGGCTTTTTAGTGTAAGAATATAACTGAGTTTATCTATACGTCCTTTGGCAAAAAGTCCTAAATTTCTTGCGTTATCATCATTTTTATTAACAGTAAAAGAGAAAGCGGAGAGTCTAGCCCCATCATAGTTTTGCTACTTCGCATAGAATTTCGGCTAGCATTCCATCCAAATTTTCCTATCCCGAGAGAAAATTCTGGAGCAAATTCATATTCTGTATAAAGGTCAAGAATTCCTATTTTTGCTGTTTTCCATCGGTTTAGTTAAGTTGAAATTATTTCCTCCAAAAATACTGTAAAAATAATTTTTGGAGTCAATTGTCCTTGGAAAAGTAATTCGTAATCTACGAATAGAAAAATCTGAAGCTTCGGTAACTGCTTCATTATTAATAGTAGAATTTGGGTTAGTTTCATAATATCTGCCCCAAAAAAGCTGTTCGTACACTTCCTTTTAGGTAGGGTTTTACCATCTTGGCTGAGGTTAAAGCGTAAATGTTCTTGAGCTAATATTCCGCAAGGCAATAAGAGCATTGCTAATAATATTTTTATTCATTATAAAAGTATTTTCTTTGAATTTCAATGTGATAAAAAGAAAATTATATCTTTGCAAAGATACGAAAAAGAATTTTGAGCCAAATTTTTGAGTTTGTCATTTACAATGAAAAAGTATGAAAAATTAAAAATTCTTATATTTGTATTCTTAAAACTGAAATTTTAAAAACATCTAGACTTATGGACAGACATTTTTATCCTTTGCCTTAGCAGGAACCGCTATTTTTCGTAACACAGAACGTTATAGCGCAAGAAGAAACCCCTAAAATAGAGGAAGAAAAAGCTACATACATTTGAAGTATCAGCTCAGTTGCGTCCTCGCTTTGAGTACCGTAATGGAGCTTATTTACCTCTTTCTAAAGGAGATGAGCCTGCTATTTTGGTAAATAACCGTACACGCCTGAATTTTTGATTATGCAAGTACAGGTAATTGCCATTGGGAGTGCATCTTTCTTTACAGAAATGTGAACATCTGGGGCAAGCACCACAGATACAGAGTAACAGATAAGACAGGTGGACTTTCTGTATTTGAGGCTTATGCAGTTTTCCCATTAGCTGATAAATTTTTCAGCCAAAGTAGGTAGGCAGATGATAGCTCTTGATGATGACCGTATCTTTGGTTCTCTGGACTGACACCTGCAGGAAGAAGCCACGATGCTTTAAATATCAATTGGAATCCTAATGAAAATTTACAAATCAGAAGCTTCTTTGCTTTTTAATCAAAACTATATAGAAAAATAAGAGAGATAAACATTAATAGCCCAAAAGGACAGCATTTTGTTTCTTCCAATGACAACCTTATCAGCATATGGAAACCCTTCACGCTCATTATGCTTTCTCAAAGGCAACACAGCTTTCTTTCCTATTTAGCAACCTAGGCTTCAGAAATGATACTGCTGAGAAAACCTATGATATGCAGACCTTTGGAGTACATATATAGGAGCTGCTGCTGATTGGAAATATGGTTTCTCTGGTTATGTACAGACAGGTAAAAATGTAAATGGAACAACTAAAGGAGCTTACCTACTTGCCGTGAATGCAGGATACAAGTTCTCTCCGGCTTTTCTCTAAATACAGGTCTTGACTATCTTAGTGGAAATGATAATAGTGGTACTTCAGCTACTGATAAAGCTTTCAATCCTTTTAGTGGCACAAACCATAAGTTCTACGGATTTATGGATTACTATTATGTAAGCTTCTCTCCTTCTGTAGGGCTTATTAATCCATACCTAAGCGCTAATGTACGCATCAATGAAAAGAGCAATTTATCAGCTACTTATCATCATTTTTCTTCTGCAGGAAAAATGGCAGATGCTAATAACTAACAAACGTCGTAGCTTAGGCAACGAAATAGACCTTGTATATAACCTTAAAGTACAGCCTTTTGTGAAAGCCTACAAGTAGGATATTCTACTTACTTTAGTAATAAACATTTGGAAGCTCTTAAAGGGTGTTAGTCAAGCTCGTGGTTATCAAGATTGGCTCTGGTGTAGCCTTAACATCAACCCTAAATTATTCTCTGCAAAGATCTAGTGTTTCCATTTTTAATTCTTGTTTAAAAATAATTAGTACTGTTGCCGTTGATTTTTGCTCAATACAACAGTACTAAATTTCTTTAATACAATATTCAAATATATGATGAATAAAAATGAGAAAGTTAAATATTTTTATGATTTTGCAAGGCTAAAAATTACTTGAAAACAAATGTACAGAACGCATACTTGTAGAGCTACGTCTCTCACATGAAAAACAACAAGTAACCCTTAGCGGATGGGTGCAACGCGTCCGCAATAGAGGATTTATGATTTGGGTAGACCTACGCGACCGCTATGGCATACTCAGCTTATATTCGATGAAGAACGCACTGACAAAAGCAGTCTTCGAGCAGGGAAAACTCTCTCTCGCGAGGACGTGATTCAGATCAAGGTACTGTGATCAAGCGCGGGGCTATCAACGCAAAATATCCCTACGGGAAGTGGAAATCTCGTTACAGCACTCACCCCCTGCTCAACCATTCCGAAACTTCCCTCCCTTTACCATTGAAGACAATACCGATGGCGGTGAAGACCTCCGTATGAAGTACCGCTACCTCGATATACGCCGTACTCCTGTGCGTGATAATCTTATCTTTCCGCCACAAAGTGGGGCATAATCGGTGCGCAACTATCTCTCTGGACAAGGCTTTATAGAGGTAGAAACCCCTGTACTTATCAAATCAACACCTGAAGGCGCACGCGACTTTCGTAGTGCCCAGCCGTATGAATCTGGTGAGTTCTATGCACTCACCTCAATCCCACAAACCTTCAAGCAGCTGCTAATGGTAGGCGGACTTGAGAAATACTTCAAATTGTAAAATGCTTCCGTGATGAAGACCTCCGCGCCGACCGTCAGCCTGATTTACCCAAATAGACTGCGAAATGTCGTTTGTAGAGCAAGAGGACGTCATCCAAACCTTTGAAGGATTGGCAAAACACCTCCTCAAAGAACTCAAAGGCTTAGACTTTTGGGGCTTTCCCTCGTATGACCTATGCCGAGGCGATGAAAACTTACGGCAACGACAAACCTGATATCCGTTTTCCGGTATGAAATTCGGCGAACTCAACGACCTTTGCGCAACACCGCGATTTCAAGGTGTTCAACGAAGCCGAATTAGTGGTAGGTATTGCCGTACCTGGTGCCAACAGCTACACCCGCAAAGAGATTGACGCTTTTGGTGAGAATGGGTGAAACGTCCGCAAGTAGGCGCTTCGGGAATGGTATATGTAAAATGCAATGAAGACGGCAGCTTTCAAATCGTCAGTAGATAAAATTCTATAACGAGGACGACCTTAAGGCGTGGGCAGAGACGCACTGGCGCTAAAGCAGGCGACCTTATCTGTATCCTTTCAGGCAAGGCAAACAAAGTCACTGCGGGCAACTCAGCGCCCTCCGTATGGAACTCGCTGAACGTCTTGGTTTGCGCAAACCTGATGAATATGCCCTCTATGGGTGGTAGATTTCCCTCTTTGGAGTGGAGTGAAGAGGAAGAACGCTCTCTGCGATGCACCACCTTTCACCGCCTAAACCTGAGGATATTCCGTTACTCGACAGCAACCCAGGGCTAGTCACGCGCCAAATGCTTACGACCTCGTGCTCAATGGTAATGAAGTAGGAGCGGTGGCTCTATACGTATCTTCAACCAAGAGTTTGCAGCCAAGATGTTTGAGGCTATTAGGCTTTTACCCCAGAACAAGCGCAGCACAATTTGCTTCTTGATGAACGCTTTCAACATCGGCGCTCCTCCTCACGGAGGTTTGGCTTTGGCTTCGACCGATTGGTGGCACTCCTCGGCGGACAAGAAACCATACGCGACTTTATCGCTTTCCCTAAAAAGCAATAGCGGTCGCGATGTGATGATTGATGCCCTCGCCTATTGATGAGGCGCAACTGAAAGAACTAAGCATTCAATTAGCAAATTAGAAAACTGAAATTCTTTTAATGACTAGAAAATCCCAGCTCTATTTGTAGACACGGCAACATGAACGCTCTTGATGAGCAGAATCCTTTAACGAAAAGTTTGCCGAAATCACACAGACTTTTGATAAACCAAAAAGCTATCTTGTGTATTTCTGCTCATTGGTATAGTGAGGGGTTATTTATTATAGGGAAACCCTAACCTCCAATGATGTATGATTTCACGGGTTTTCCAAAAGCTCTCAGCGAAGTGCAATATCCGCCAAAGGTTCTCCAGAGTTAGTAGCACAAGTGCAAGAACTACTTGCGGATACTGACCTAAAAGTAGACCCCGAACGCGGATTTGACCACGGTGCTTGGGCGGTATAGTTCTTATGCCCCAAAGCAGATATTCCCGTAGTACAACTGAGCTTTAGATGCTACCAAAGCCTGCTCAATGGCACGCCGATTTAGCCAAAAACTTGCCCCTTGCGCAAACAAGGAGTATTGATTTTAGCAAGCGGGGATATCATACATAACACGCCTGATGAACTTTCGTTATATCAATGATTTAGATGCTGGTTATGATTGGGCTTTTGCCTTTCGTGATCAAATCAATCAAACGATAACCGATAATAACTTTAGGGAGGCATTAGTACATTTTCGAGCAATTCGGAGAAAATGCAAAACTATCAGTCCCCACCCCGATCATTACTTGCCTTTACTCTATGTAATGGCTTTGCGAAGAAGATGATGAAGTGCTGATTTTCAATGATTCAATCGTAGGAGGCTCTATCAGTATGACCTCGTACTCGTGGGAGGAAAGTCTTGATCATAAGATAAACCCATGCAGCTGTCGCAAAGTAAAAGTTTGCGACAGCCTTTGGTTTCTCTCCATAAAAATCACTACCTTTGTCCTTTATTAAAAACAATTCCCCTATGAATGACAACCATCTCCCCTATCGAAAATCCCCTGAAAACTGGGACTTCTACCGCACTTCTTTTCGGCGAGACTCCCGTCTCTATTCGGCTGAATTTAGCGCTGAAGAGTATCGCTCCTATCGCAGATTTTTCCGTGGTAGTGCGTGCCATAGTGAAAATGCAACACCCTTACGATAATGGCTTTTTCATCTCAAGAAGAGTTCGAAACCCTTGCCGATATCGAGGACGCTCTTTGCGATGCTATCGAGAGTGCAGGAGCTATTGAGGTGGCTATCGTTACCGGAGGAGGCAATCGCGAAGTCTATAGCTACAGCAAAGACACCGAAACTGTTATAAAAAGCCTGCTATAAAAGCAATGGAAGCCTTCCCTTCCTATGAGTTTAAAATGTCTTTCAGCAGACGACCCTCAGTGGCAAGAATATTTGCATACACTCTATCCCAATAGTGTAGAAATCCACCAAATCCTCAACCGAATGGTGATTGAACAACTAAAAGAAAGGGGTGATACCCTCGAAAAACCCCGTGAAATCGACCACTGGGTATATTTCGGTGAAGAAAATGAACAAAAAGCCTTTTATCGAACTGATAAAAAGCTCGGGTTTTAAAAATCCTTTCAGCCAACTACAACGAAGAAAACAACCCTGAAAGCCGCTATGTACTCAATTTCTCTCGCGAAGACCACATCGAGCACATCGAAGAAATCGTATCCGACCTGATTGAACTCTCCCTCCAATTCAATGGTTACTATGACGGCTGGGGATGTAATATTATTACTGAATAATAGATAAAAAAATACTATCTTTGTCCTTTCTTAAAAATCCACTCAGTTATGGGATATTATATTTTTACTTACGGAGTGAAAACTCCTGAAATCAAAGCTGTTTTTGGCTCTAAAAATGAAGCCCTTTTGCAAAAGGTAAAAGCCAATGATGTTTTCCAAAACTATGCCGAACAAAAACCAAGAAACCTCTCAAGCCCTTATCGATATTATAATGGGCAATCCTTACACCTTGGAGGGTATCACTACGGATATGCTTTCATCGGAATTTGCGCTACTTTAGGAGAAACCCTGCCCAAAACACAAGAAATTAAGTTAGGGTATATAACCGAAGTTATCAACGAAACTGTTGCCGAAGATTATGATATTGAGATTGATATAGAGACAGAGTTATTCCCTGCTGATTATGCCGACCCTTTTCCGCTACCTCTAATAGCCGATTTCCCTATGATAGACCCTATTAGACAAGAAAAGACTTGAACATATAGCCTCTTTGTTTGCCAAAGTTCATAAAACGGAGGATGAAATAGAAAGCTATGTTAGATGGAGATGATGATGAAAAAGGTTTTGCTTATGAGGCCATTATGGGGCTAAAAGAAAATATCGATTTTTTGCCTTAAAAACGGATTAGATATGGTAGTTTTTGCCATTAATTTCAAAAATAGAAAAGTAATATTTATCTTTGTATATTTTGTATTTCAGTTTTTAATTAGTATTTTTGCACAAATTTATCAAAATGAGTGCAATAGTAGCTATTGTGGGGAGACCCAATGTAGGTAAATCTACCTTTTTAACTGACTTATACAACGACGCGAGGCAATTGTAGATAGCATCAGTGGAGTAACTCGTGATCGTCATTACGGGAAAACAGACTGGAATGGCAGGGATTTTTCTGTCATTGATACAGGCGGTTACGTTGTAGGTAGTGATGATATTTTTGAACAAGAAATTGATAAACAAGTTAATTTAGCAGTAGAAGAAGCTAGATGCCATTATTTTTGTTGTAGATGTAGAAAATGGCATTTTTGGGAATGGATGAAGACGTGGCAGATTTACTACGTAAAAAGTAAAAACCTGTTTTTTTCTTGCTGTTAATAAAGTAGATAGCGCAAAGCGAATGTTAGATGCTACAGAGTTTTTATTCTCTGGGGTTTTGAGCAAATTTTTCCTATTTCTGCAATTAATGGAAGCGAACAGGAGACCTCTTAGATGCTGTAGTGGCTGTACTTCCTGAGAAAGAAGAAATAGAAGATAATCAGTTGCCTCTGTTTTGCTGTAGTAGGAAGACCTAATGCTGGTAAATCTTCCTTTATTAATGCACTCATTGGTGAAGATAGATATATAGTTACCAATATAGCAGGTACAACACGTGATGCAATTGATACTAAATATAATCGTTTTGGGTTTGAATTCAATTTGGTAGATACTGCAGGTATTCGCCGTAAGGCAAAAAGTAAAAAGAAGACTTAGAATTTTATTCTGTAATGCGTTCTGTTAGAGCTATTGAGCATTCAGATGTATGTATTTTACTTATTGATGCAACGCGAGGTTTTTGAAGGACAAGATGCTAATATTTTTCTGGCTTGCTGAGCGTAACCGAAAAGGAATAGTAATTCTTGTTAATAAATGGGACTTAGTAGAAAAGCAAACCAATACAGCCAAAGACTTTGAAGCTCGTATTCGTAAAGAAATAGCTCCTTTTACCGATGTGCCTATTATTTTTCATTTCTGCACTTACAAAAACAACGTATTTATAAAGCTATTGAAAAAGCTGTAGAAGTTTATAATAATCGTTCGCAACGAGTAAAGACCTCAGAATTAAATGATTATATGCTTCCGATAATTGAAGCAACTCCACCTCCTGCAATAAAAAGGCAAATATATCAAAATAAAATATTGTATGCAGCTTCCTACAGAGTTGCTACAGTTTGTCTTTTTGCTAATTTACCTCAATACGTAAAAGACCCATATCGTAGGTTTATTGAAAATAAACTCCGTGAAAGTTCAATTTTCGAAGGAGTACCGTTGGATATTTATTTCCGACAAAAAAATAATATTTTATAATTAGGCTTTATTATTTATAGAATTTTTCTTAAATATAAAGCTTCATTTTTATTTAATTTTTACAAATGACAAAATTACACCGAAATTTAGTAGATGCCGTTACTGATGGTTTCTTTACAAATATGCAATGATAATCTGTATGCAGATAAAGTGATTGAACGACTCTTAAAACGAGACAAACGCTGGGGAGCAAAGACAGAGCATTCATAGCTGAGACACTCTATGATATGATTCGTTGAAACGACTTTATACAGAAATAGCTTCTGTACCAGTACCTTATACTACAATTTCTGCAAGAAGAATTTTTGCTGTTTAGGGCGGTTTTTGCATGGCTATACTTTACCTGAATGGTATTTTGAAGGAACGCCTGAAAGAAGGATAAAAAGGTAGATTTGATGAGCTTTCAAAAATCCGTAAATTTAGAGAATCTATCCCTGATTGGTTAGGGATGAATTAGGAGAAAAAGAATTAGGACAAGAACGTTGACAAAAGAAATACACGCACTTAATCAATTAGCTCCTGTAGTTTTACGAGTTAATACACTCCAAAAATCAGTAGAAATGATTTGCAAAAAGAGCTTATAAAAAGAGAATATAGAAACTCAAGTGCTAAAGGATTATCCAGATGCTTTACAGCTCGTAAAACGAAGTAATGTATTTTTGTCAGAGGCTTTCAAAAAGGACTTTTTGAGGTTCAAGATGCTTCTTCTCAAAAAGGTAGCTCCCTTTTCTTGAAGTAGAAAAAGGAATGAGAGTAGTGGATTGTTGTGCTGGCGCAGGAGGAAAAACATTGCATCTTTCTGCTCTGATGCAAAAATAAAGGACAGCTTATAGCAATGGATATTTATGAAAAATAAACTTTTTGAACTCAAACGCAGAGCAAAAACGAAATGAAGCATTTAATATTGAGACTAAGGTTGTTGATGTAAAAATATAAAACGTTGGCAAGAAACTTTTGACCGAGTATTGATTGATGCTCCGTGTAGTGGGTTAGGGGTTCTTCGTAGAAATCCTGATGCAAAATGGAAACTGAAAAACCTGAGTTTATAGACGAAATACGAGCAACTCAGCAAGATATTTTACAAAAATATAGCAAACTTACTAGTAGGAGGTAAACTCGTTTATGCAACTTGTTCTATTCTTCCTTCTGAGAATGAAAAACAAATAGAAACTTTTCTTATCTTCTCCTGTGGGTAAATTTTTTTCAATTAAATAAAGAAGAAAAATATCAGCTACATCAGGTTATGATGGCTTTGCATATGGTACAGTTGGAAAGAATTCAATAAAAATATTTATTAATATTTTAAAGGGACAAAAGCCTCTTAGAGTTTACTGAACGCTTTGAAAACAGATTTAGATTGGAAAGAATACTTAGCTTCTTTAAAGTGGGAAGATGGATATTGCTGTCGCAAATGTGGTCATAAAAATACCAAGTCAGAGAAAGATTTTTATGGATTTGATACAGAAAGTCCTACTGCTGGAAACACTATTTTTAAGCAAAAAGTCCGCAAAACTATGAAATCCAGTGAGTCACACAAAATGAATGATAGCGTTTAGGGTTGATGAATTTACCATAGGAGGAAAAAGAGGAAGGAATTGCATACATAAATATTCTCCTGCTGACGCCGTTGGCTGTTTAACAACAGTTAGTGGTAAGGACAATACACTTATAGAAAAACTTATTCAACTCTATAAAATACTGGGATAATGTAAAAATAATTCTTGAAAGAGAAGTAGAAAGAATCTAATTGGAATAACAAAAATATAGGAGAAACAAAATGGACTGGAAAATTATAAACTTTTTAATAACTTTTTAATAGTTATAGTCAAACGATAGAAGATAAAAGAATTAATAGCTTTTTGTATCATAATGCAGAAAAATAGCATTGAAAATGGAGATTTTGACAATATCTTATCAGAATGGGATTTTCGGAATTTATATTTGTCAAAAATGATAAAAATAACATTTGGAGATAATGATACAACAGCTCGTAAATTAAAAATATTAGAAAAGATCAAAGATAGTTTTTATAAATATGCTCTAAATGAAGTGAAAAATGAATACAGAACATATAATAATATTTCAGGACCCTAATTTCGTTTATCTTGTAGAAAAAGACAAAGAGGTCAGGGAATATTAGAAAAGATTATAACAGATACTACTATGAGACATGACAATAGGAAGAGTTAAAATCTTTCCTAAAATATAATACTTACTACTATATTAATGGAAAGGAAGAGATATAGAAATAGAAGCAAATTCATCTTCCTAGTACTATAAGTAAGATAAGAAACGGAGAAGAAGTAAGAGTAGTTGAAGACGAAGACGATTGGTTATTAATTATAACAACAGATGGAATAAAAGGATATATTCATAAAAATAATATAAAAATAGAAATCATACAATGAACAATCTACTCACCCATTATCCTGTAAATTGGATAGACGGAATGAAGCTAAGCAGCAGCCATTTTACTGCTGAGCAGGATTTTGTTACCGATAGCGTTAGAGATGCCATAGCCCTGCGAACCACAGACCTTAACTACGGCTTTCTAGTAATGATGGAAGAATTTTCCTACATCAGCATAGGTAATACATCAAGTAAAAGCCTGGATACAGGGTATATATTCTTGGGGTTCAGAATTTAACATAGACCGCTATTTAGCTGAGTATAGTTTTAGAATCAATCGCTCACAAAGCAAAGAGACTATCTTTAACAAATTAATGAAAAGAATTGTAGAACGTTCTCCCGTTTCCCAAAAGTCAATTAGTGTATAGCTAAATAGACACCCTCAATTAATATTTTTAATAAATGATAGATACAAAAGAGTATTTAGAAAATATAGATTTATCTTTTAGAGACATCAAGAAACTTATTATAGAACTACCTTTTGATATTCATCAATATATAGTACTTTATGAAGATGAATCGGATAACTATATACAAATTACCTTAGAAAATCCTGAACTTGATGAAGAAAGTAGGTATTTAATAGAGGCACGTGTATATAATAAAACTAATAATTTTAAGCATTATCGTACTTTTTGTAAATACAACACAGGAAGTAATTGCTCCTTTTGAAGCATTTTTATAACAACACTCTTTTGTTATGAAAATTGGAGTGATGTTACTTCAGAATTTGGAAATTAAGTATCTAAAAATTATTTTTCAGGTAATTTAGGTAAAATTTCACGTCTTGGGCTAGAAGAAAGCGTTAGTAAAAAGGCTTTAAGGCATTTTGTTCTTTTTGGTTAAATTAAGTTTCTTTAATAAAGGGGTCTGTTACAGGAAAAAAGAGAATCATTTTTGATTTTCTTTTGGTTTTACTCTTGGCATTCCTGCATTGTACATTTCAATAATTCCTTCAAGGTTTGGCATCAGTCCATTATGCATATAAGGAGCGGTTCGTCCAATTTCACGAAGTGAGGGAGTTTTGAATTTTCCCACATCTTCTTTTTTTATGAGTAATATTGTATTTTCCTAAATCTTCAAAAGTTCTTCCATAATAAGACAATCCTACATTATGAAATTTTTGATTTGATAAAAGAGGAGTATTATGACAATTGATACATCGGGCTTTAGTTCGGAAAAGATGTAAGCCTATCACTTCTTCATCGGTAAAAATATCAGATTTCCTTCTATGAAAGAGTCAAATTTACTTTTTGCTCGTAATAGTTCGTTCGTAGGTAGCTATGGCTTTTTAGAATACGTTCAATTGTAATTTTTCATCTCCAAAAAGCTTCTCTAAAATATGGTTTGTAACCTTTTATTTTTGATATTTTTATAGAAATAGTTTCAGTTGCAGCCATTTCAACAGGGTCTGTAATAGGTCCTAATGCTTGGTCTTCAAGAGAAGCAGCTCTTCCATCCCAGAAAAACAGAGTGATAACCAATATTTAGCAAAGAGGGGAGTTGCGTTTTCCGTTTGTCTATTGTGTCCGTAGGAAATAGTTCTGCCATCTCCCCAAGCTAATTCTGGGTCGTGGCAAGAGGCGCAAGATATTTGTTTAGATTTTTGATAAACGAGGGTCAAAGAAAAGCATTTTTCCTAATTCTTTTTGCTTCAGAATAAGGTTGTTTTCTGGAAAAATCATGGAAGTACGCCAAATATCTTCGAAATTAGCAATTACTTCCTCGTTCAACTCTGGTTTTTCCCATTGGGAAATATCTCCACTGCTATATGTTTTTCTTAGTTTTCGATAGTTTCTTTATCATCAAAAATAGATTTTTGTCAGCTGTGTGGTAAAAGAAGCAACAAGTAATCCTAAGGCTATGTATATGGATTTTCCTCATTTTAAATCTTGATATAATACAAAGATAAACAAAAATATAAATCACTTATTTTTCCTTAAAAATATATATTAATAATTTAATGTCAGGTGAAGTGATAGGAAATATCTATCATTTCCTTTTAGAGAACTTTTATAAGTGCTTGATATTCCTGTGAATAGGGTTTTGTTTGGAGAAATAGGATATTTAATATCACCTCCAAGTTTCAGAATATATTTATTTGTGTTAAAACATTGAAAATCATTATAAATAACTTCATTATAGAAAAGTTTCAATGTATGAGCAGCAAAGTCATTTTGTAGTGCATTTTTATGATAATCAATATTTTGGTTAATTAATGAGTTTGTAAGAGTATGCTCATAGCCTACCCTCAATAGTTGGAATAAAACTTATTTTTATTAAAGGTGTATTCTTTTGAAAAATAAGGAGTAATGCTAAGGTGTGAATGGTCTGTAATAGTGTTTGCTAAGGCATCTTTTTGGTAAGCATCATTATAAGATAAAGAAACTCCCATATCATACATTGTTTGTGTATTATTTTTCTTTTAAGAAAGAGGCAATGGCTTTTGTAATCATTACTTTTTGCTATGTAATTTTTACCTTTTTGGACTTCTAAAAATTTTTCTTGAAAAACTGATTAGTTACCAATGTTAATAAAAACTTTTTCTCTTGAGAGAGATTTTGTAAAAACTAATTCTTCCAGAGAGTTCTTTTGTGCTATAATTAGCTAAAATTTCATCGGCTCCTAAGTCTGCGCTTCGGTAGTTATTCATTTTTACTTGAATGAGAAAACCAAGCAAAAAAAGCTGATGTTTTTATTAACTAATTGATATCCAGCGTTTAGGTTTAGAGTATTTTCTGTACTTTCGGGTAGAATTTTGTATTACATTTTTGAATAGAACCATATCCTAATAACTCAACGTTCATATTTCTCAATATTACGAGGAATATGTGAATGAATGTCTGAAAATTCTATTTTCGTATAGTCTTTAAATTGTTCCCAATTAATTCCTAATGAAAAATTATGTTTATCTATTTTGTATGAAGTAGAAAAATTGAAACCTATTTCAGGTGATTTTTATATTAGCACGAGGGTCGTACTCATAACGGAATTTTTCAATAAGATTATATTTTACTGAAAGTTGTGCGTTCCATTTTGGGTAAAATAGGAAAAATAATTCCGCCTGAAAGGTGATATTGTTGCGCATTCCATTTTGCTCCACGTTGGACAATTTTGTAATGAGGAGAAGGCATTATTCCATTTGGAAGAACTTCATACATTGATAAATTCCACTTTTTCTCATTCTGATAAACTCGTTGAATATTGAAATTTCCAAAGAAAAATTAGATTTTTGTAATTATAAAAACTTTTAGTACGAATACCAAAAATCCGTTTGAGAACTTTTTTCCTGTCCGAGTTTTAAAAATTTCCTTCTTCTTGATGAAAGAATAATGAAGATTGTGTAAAATTGTTCATAGGTAAATCGTACAAAAATATCGGGTTTTGGAGATAATTTCTCATATAATTGACCAAAAACTGAGTTTTCACGTTTTGTACTTGCCCAAAAATAAACTTTGGAAAATAATAAAAAGCGATGAAAAATATATTTTTCATAATAAAAGTTTTTCTATTGAAGATTACACTTTGCCCAAAGAAAGGCAAAGTGTAATTATTATTTAGAGTATTTAACTCGTTTATTTTGCTTATGTCTGGTGTCGTGTCTGGGTCAAAATCATTCGAAGAATTATTTGTGTCTTGTAAATAGTTCTACCTCCTATGGTAGTTTTTACTTACGTATAGCTGCTTTTGAAGAAAACTGACCGATTCCTTTTATATAACCAGCATCAATAACGTCTTGAAGTCTGTGAGGACACGCTTTTAGCATCACTATAATGTTGAAAGTTAGTAGCCGTCTATAATTCTTGAAATAGGAATTTGTGACGTTTCTTACAGTAGTTTCTGTTACAGTTGGAACTGTAGGAAGAGGTACTTTTGCCCAAGAATCTATTTCGGCTTTAGTAGCTGAATAGTATGATGGCTTCCCATCCTTTATTATCTAAAATAAGGTCTTTACGTCCTGTAGATTTGTACATTATAGTCATATCAGGAACACTTTTGGGTTGTCAATGTCTGAAGCTAAAGGGACTGTATTAGGCTCTTTTTCCATAATAAGCTTCAAATTGGGCATTGCTCAAATCGATAGTAAGTTCAGGGTTGGGTACAGAACTTTCAACGCCATTTTTATCTCTATTAATTTTTATGATTTAAAGCGTTTTTGTGCTAAAAAGACAGATTTTCCTGCTTCCAAAGGATAATCTTTACCAGAACCAGGGAAAGCAATTACTTCCTGAGAGAAAACGCATTTTTGTATTAGCATTGGAAGCGTCTGTAACTCCTTGAGCTAAACTCCAATCATATTGCCCATTAGCCAATAACCTTTTTGTTTTTATTTTTCAACTGAAGGATTTGCAGCTCCTGTAATTCTTGCAAAGCAAATACCATCTAGGTAAATAGTTTGCTACTATTATTATAAATTTCTATAAATTGGTCTCTATAATTTGCTCCTTTCTTAACATCAGAACCTTGGTAATACACTTGTTTTGATTACCAAATACCAATTGTGCCGCTTGTAGTGTAATGAGCTGACTTGCTTGGCTTTGTTGTAATAGTAATGTTGGATAAACTTCCCGTTGAAGACGGCTTCTTGGGCAACTCCTGTAATGGTTTCAGCTTTCTCTTTTGAAAGTTGTTGAGAGGCGTTAATGTTGTATGTACCTCGCATATAAAGAAACAGAGGCTTTCCTTCAGAATTGGTAGTTGCTTCATAAGAAGAGCCTGTTTCTTGGTTAGGGAGAGTTATTTTAACACCTTCAGCAGGTTTATTATCAAAGTCTTTGCCATAAGTTACTTCCATTTGGTAGGTAACTTGTTGTACAAAAAGTTTCATCATTATCTTTATTACACGCCCAAAAATAAAGCGGTAATACTTTAGTAGAGTTACAATTTTTCTCATTTAGGTAAAAATTATTTATTAAATTAAACTTATTAGAATGAATATTTGGCAGTAGCTCCAAAGTTAATAGGGCTATTATAGTATTGTGTATTTGTATTTTATAGTTAGTTTAGGGACGATAATCTAAGAAATTCTGTAACGTATAAACTAAGGGCTTAGTCCGTTGGTCATTTCTTTGGTTAGTCGTAAATGAAAATTATGATAAATAGGAATTCTTGTTCCATCACTTGAAGAACCTGTTGTGAGCCACAAATCTTTATAAATATCTTGTTGAGGATTGGTTATTGGAATTATTTCTGCCTTTGGAGAAACATATCCAATCAGGGTAAATATTTTTAATGTCATTTTTACTAAAACTATACGTAAATTGCTCTGCTGTAGGGAGAGTAACAAACCAAGCTGAGAGATATGATGTGAGCCGTAAGCTCAAATGACAAACGTTCTGCCATAGAACCTTGATTTTCATAAACACCATATTTGTACTCTTCTTCCAAAAATGTTTGAGTTAGCTTTATAAACATTTGAAAGGTCTTGGGAAATAGAATGATAATAACTTCCAACAAGAGAGAAACTTGTGTTTATTGATTTAATTTTTTGAAATTAGCCAATACCTCAAAAACCTTTATCCGTAGTTTCTTTTTATTATTTGTAAGTTATAGTACTGAGTAATAGGTTTATAACCTGTTATAGTATAGGTAGGTGGTGTGGTAGTATTTGTATTACTAAACTGAATTTCAGGATATAACAATGGTACAAATTTATTTTTCAGAACCGAAATTATCAAACGAATAATTATAAAATGCAGTTAAAGAAAAATTTACCAAAGTGAGTATCTACATCAGTTCCTAATTCATATTTCCATCGATTTTTGTAGGCTTCAAATCTACTTTTTCTACAGGGAAAACATAGGTTTGAATCAAATTCATAGAATAATGATTGGCATGAATATCTTTTTATTAAAAAGTCAAAATATTTATCACCAGGGAAACGATTAACCAACGAAGGAGCTTTGGTAGCCATACCCAATCCACCTCGTATTTTCATTTTTGTTAATTCAAAAGCTGAGTTAATACGTGGGCTAAATGAAAAATATCCGTTTTTGGTTCTCTACTCTAAGACCTAAATTTAACAAAAACTTTTCTTCCAGAGTTTAGCTTTATAACTCATATTATCCTGAATATAAAAAGCCATCAATTTATTAGGGATAACATATCGATTAAAAATTTAAACCGCGAACCCCTTGTTCTGCAGTGCCATTGCCACCCACTCCACTAAGAGAAGATTGTACAGAAGCAGAATTTGAGTCATATACTTTTCCTTCACCTATGTTATGGCTGTAATTGAAACTTATTCCAGTTGAAATAAGTTGGCTGAATTTATTATTTTGAATGCTTTTTCTACTGAAAAATTGAGAGTTTATATGAATGGGTTCACCTATGGTTCTTTCTTGACTCATATACGAAGCAGGAGTATAAAGCCCTTCATACAGAGAGGTTTCTAGCAGCAGTTGGTACAGGTCTACCTCCTTCATTTACAAAATAAAATCGAGTATCATCTCTCATAAGTATAAGAGCCACCAAGTAAGAAAAGAAATTCGGTCTATCCAACGAGAGTCTAACTGCCAATTTGCACGATTATTAAAACTTAAAGAGTAATTTATACGCTTACTACTACTTTTGTACATCTTCATTAAGCTCCAAGTCTTTTTCATTATCATCAATATTATTTTTGGTAATTGATTGAAAATGAGTTTCGAAATTTATTTCCTTGTTCATATGACCAAATAGCCGAAGAGGTAATACGGTTAAATCCTGTCATTGAGTGAGTTGGGGTTTCATTAGCATTAAGATAATCTAAAGAAACACTCAATTTCCCGATTTTTCTGATAAAAAGAAATCCTTTATTTAAGGAAAGAGAATGCCCTCCTACGCATTTGCCCATTAATTTGTAAAGGATATTGTCCCCGCTTTTTCTATCAATAAGTACAAGCCCTGTAGTAGCATTTCCATATTTAGCATCTGCAATACCGTAATTACTTCAATTCTTTTCAATATTTGAAGCAGGAATAGAACGTAAATCAACGACCCAGTATTTATAGAAGAATAGTTTGTTGTATTTCCGCCTATACTTCTATAAGTTTGCATATTTTCATCATTTGAGAGTTGCATATCATCAATAATAAAATGAAAAATCAAAAACTATTATTATTGGAAGCACTTGCAGTACGAATGTTAATAATATTAGCAGAATTTAATGAAGGAGCTTTTTATAGTTTGTCCTGGGAGTTGTTGCAAAAACATCTGAAAGAGAAAAAGTTTGAAATTGACTAATGAGATATTTATCCAAAACAATAGCTGAACTGGTTTCATCTTTCGTTTTGGTGGCAGTAACTACAACTTCATTAAGGTTTAAATTTTTCATCTTTTAGAATAACGTGTATTTTTGGAAAATTTCCATTAATTATACGTCGTTCCATTCCTAAAAACTAAATTCAAGTATATAATCTTTATTAAAAAGGAATTGAAAATTTCCTTTATCATCAGTAATGCTCATTTTCCAGTTTTTATCAATGACAGATACACCTTGTATAGGATTTTTATCTGTATCAAAGACAGAACCTGTAACGTTCTGATTTTTGAGCAACTCAAGTTAAAACTGAAGTAAAAAGAATAAAAGAGTAAAAACTTCATTCACTAATATAATTTTAAGGTCGCAAATATATTAATTTAAATTCATTAGAAATAAAAATTAATATATTTTAAGTTTATTTAGATTTTTTTATACATTTAATTTTCTGTTCAGATATTAAACTTTCTTAAAAATTTGTCTTTCTTATTAAAACCGAAATTTGTACGTTTTAAATCTCAATGTTAAATGAAGAAAAATAGGCGTTTTTATGTGTATGTTTGGCTGTTTTATTTTCAGCCTGTGATAAAAACAGCAAGAAAAAGAAACAAGAAGTAAAGCCAGACCCAATTCCTGTTTATGAATATGGTTTTTAATTTATTAGAATATAATGTAGTAAAAGATACAGTAAGAAAAGGAGATACTTTTTGGAAAAATACTTAATGACCACCATATTTCAGCTAAAAAGTTTTTGATATTTCAGAAATGGGTAAGGAACTTTTAGCTCAAAAAGATTTTCGAGTTGGACAGCCTTACGCTCTGATTTTTCAATAAAAACGCCCGATTCATTAGACTATTTTTATTTATCAGCCCTAATTTAACTCATTTTGTAAAAGTTCATTTGAGAGATTCCCTTTTGTTGAGAAAAATAGATAGAAAAATTACAATTGTAGAAAAAGAAGGTGGAGGCTATATAAAAAGCAATCTTACTGAAGATGTAATGAAAGCAGGAATGTCTTTCTCAGCGGCTTATACACTTTCTCAAATTTTTTGATTATACCATAGACTTTTTCATCTACAAGAAGATGATAAATTTAAAATAATTTATGATGAACGCTATGTAGATGATACTATTTATGCTGGTTTGGTTCGTGTAAAAGCTGCATATTTTGAGCATAAAGGTAAGCCTTTTTATGCGTTTAATTTTTGAAACAGATACAATTAATCATAAATGGGGATATTATGATGAAAATGGGAATATGATGAAACGAATGTTTCTAAAAAGCTCCATTGGATATTTTCAGGATAACATCTCGATACGGAATGCGCTATCACCCCGTACTTCACCAAATGAAGGGACATTTTGGTACAGACTATGCAGCCCCAACAGGAACACCAATTCGTACTACTGCAAGCGGGACTGTTATACAGGCTGGTTTTTACTTCTGGAAATGGAAATTATGTAAAAGTACGACACGATAAGACTTATGAAACTCAATATTTACATATGTCAAAAATTATAGCCAAGAAAGGACAATATGTAATGCAAGGAGATGTCATAGGATTGGTAGGAAGTACAGGGCTTGCCACAGGACCTCACGTATGTTATCGGTTCTGGAAAAATGGTAAACAGGTAGACCCGCTTAAAGAAGTATTGCCAGATGCGGTACCAATTGATGAAAAATTAAAACCTCGTTTTCTGCAATATATAGCTCCTTTTAAAAACTCAACTTGATGCCGTTCCGTATGTCAATATAGAGAAAAATAGGCGAAGTAAAAGCAGACAATGATAATGATATTCAAATAAAAAGACGCTAATTAAATTAATGTTAAATCAAAAGGATTTCAAATCCTTCTAAAAATAAAAATTATGTTATCAACACAAAAATCCTACCAAAACAAAAAGCTTGGAGTGCATTATATGTGCATTATGAAGCTACCAAAAATATTTCATTACAACAACTTTTTGCAGAAGATTCTAACAGAGCTAAAGATTATACCATAAAATGGGAAGATTTTTAGTAGATTATTCAAAAATAATATTGATAAAGTCTCTCAAAAATTATTATTAGACCTTGCAAAAGAATGTAATTTAAAAGATGCAATTGAAAAAAATATTTCAAAGGAGATTTAATCAATTCAACTGAAAATAGAGCCGTTATGCACACAGCTTTACGTTCTAATGAAAAAGAAATTTTAGTAGGAGGAAAAAAATATTATTCCTGAAATAGAGCAAGTAAAACAAAAATTAAATCTTTTTCACAAGAAATAATCAGTGGAGAAAGAAAAAGGATACACAGATAAGCCGTTTACTGATATCGTAAATATTGGTATCGGTGGTTCAGACTTAGGTCCTGTAATGGTTTTATGAAGCTTTGAAATATTATAAAAATCATCTAAACGTTCATTTTTGTTAGCAATGTAGATGGAGATCATGTTTATGAAACAATAAAGCACTTAAAACCCAGAGACAACACTTTTTGTTATTGTTTCAAAAACATTTACAACCTTAGAAACTCTTTTCCAATGCTTTTAACCATCAAAAATGGTTCCTTGAAAAAGCCTCAGAGAAAGATATAGCAAAACACTTTGTTGCTGTTTCTACCAATTTGGAGAAAATAGCAGAATTTGGTATTTCTTCTGAAAATGTTTTTCCCAATGTGGGATTGGGTAGGAGGACGTTTTTCTCTTTGGAGCGCTGTAGGCTTAACCATTGCTCTTTCTGTAGGTTATGATAATTTTTGAAGCTCTTTTTAGAAGGAGCTAACCAAATGGATAATCATTTCAGAAATACAGAATTTTCTGAAAATATTCCGGTTATTTTAGCTATGTTAACGATTTGGTATAATAATTTTTACAAATCTCAAACAGAAGCAATTATTCCATATAGCCAATATTTACACCGTTTTCCCTGCTTATTTGCAACAAGGTATAATGGAAAGTAATGGGAAAACATATTGACCGAAATGGAGAAAAGTAGATTACCAAACAGGAACTATCATTTGGGGAGAGCCAGGGAACCAATTCTCAACACGCTTTTTCCAGCTTATTCATCAAGGAACATACCAACAGATTTTTATAGGTTTTAAACATTCTCTTTATGGAGATAATGACCATCATAATAAACTGATGGCTAACTTTTTGCTCAAACAGAAGCCTTACTAAAAGGTAAAACAAAAGAAGAAGTTACCTGAGAAATGGGAGAGAAAGTAAATGATTTTTTTACTTCCTTTTAAAACTTTTTGATGGGAACAAACCTACAACAACAATTCTTATTGACCGATTGACTCCAAATAGTTTAGGAAAACTCATCGCTCTTTATGAGCATAAAAATATTTGTACAAAGGTGTAGTTTGGAATATTTTTTTAGTTATGACCAATGGGGTGTTGAACTTGGAAAAACAACTTGCAGGAACAATTCTCAACGATTTCAAAAATGAAAAAAATAGCTACTCACGATAGTTCTACTCAACAACTGATAGAATTTTATAAGCACTAATTGTCTTAAATGAATTACGATAAAAATAATAAAATGAAATATAAAACGTATATTACTCAAACTAAGTGGAGAGGCTCTTATGGGAGTAAGACAATATGGTATAGACCCTGCATGTCTCAAAGAATATGCTACTGAAATAAAAGAAGTAGTAAAACAAGGAGTAGAAGTAGCCATTGTTATAGGTGGAGGAAATATTTTCCGTGGAGTTGCTGGTGCAAGTAATGGTATGGATAGAGTACAAGGAGATTATATGGGAATGCTTTGCCACAGTTATCAATTCTTTTAGCTTTGCAAAGTGCCTTGGAAGATGAAGGTATTTATACTCGCTTACAAACAGCTATCAAAATGGAAGCAATTGCAGAACCTTTCATAAAAACGAAGAGCAGTTAGGCATTTGGAAAAAGGAAGAGTTGTTATTTTTTGGAGCAGGAACAGGAAACCCTTATTTTTACAACAGATTCGGCTGCTGTTTTACGTGCTATTGAAATTAATGCTGATGTTATTCTTAAAGGAACTCGTGTAGATGGTATTTATACTGCCGACCCAGAGAAAAGACAAAAGACGCTGTTAAGTTTGAAAATATTACTTTTGATGAGGCTATTGACAAAAAAATCTTAAAGTAATGGATATGACAGCTTTCACTCTTAGCCAAGAAAATAAACTCCCAATTATTGTTTTTGATATGAACAAAAAGGGAACCTTGCTAAAGTGGTAGCAGGAGAAAACGTAGGTACTATTGTTAATATATAAAAATCAATTCTATCTAACTTAATAAATATTTAAATCTTTTTAAGCATCTTTTATAGATGCTTTTTATTTCTATCTCTTTTATGAAAAATATTATTTTTATTTTTCGTTTCATTTCTATTTATTTTTTCTGTAAATGCTCAAAAATAGAACAAAAAGCCTAATATAATTATATTCTTGGTAGATGATATGGGGTGGCAAGATACTTCTGTGCCCTTTTGGGATAAACAAACTCCAAATAATCAGCTATATTATACCCCAAATATGCAACGACTGGCTAATAGTGGAGTGAATTTACGCAAGGTTATGCAGCGGCTATTTGTTCACCAAGTAGAGTGAGTCTTATCACAGGGACCAATGCGGCTCGACATCGTGTAACAAATTGGACTTTGCATTATAATACTCCCACAGATGTTGAAGATGCCATTCTATCCCTCCTCAATGGAATGTTAATGGAGTGAGTCCTGTTCCTGATATCCCTCATACTTATTACGCTACACCTCTTCCTCAATTATTAAAAGAGTCAGGTTATTATACAATTTGTATAGGTAAAAGCGCATTTTGGAGCAACAAAAACATTAGCTGCTAATCCTTTACACTTAGGGTTTTCAGGTTAATATTGCAGGTCATTCAGCAGGGGCTCCTGCGAGCTATTCTGGGCTTACTAATTTTGGTAACCAAAAAGATAGCTTACAATCTTCTCCTTTTGCTGTTCCAGACCTTCAAAAATATTGGGGCAAAGATATTTCTGTAACCGAAGCTCTTACACAAGAAGCTATATCGGTACTAAAATGATAGACCCAAAGAAAAACCTTTTTCTTGTATCTTTCTCATTATGCCGTTCATATCCCAATAGAGGAAGATAAACGTTTTATTGATAAATATAAAAATAAAGGTTTAGATCCTATTGAGATGAAATATGCCTCTATGGTCGAAGCTATGGATAAAAGTCTTGGAGATATTTTAGATTATATTCAATCAAATAACTTTAGAAGAAAATACATTTATTTTTATTCCTTTCTGATAATGGAGGGCTGAGTGCGGTTGCTCGAGGTGGAGTGCCAGATACTCATAATTATCCTTTACAAAGCGGGAAAAGGTTCTGCTTATGAAGGCGGAATACGTGTGCCTATTATTGCTTCTTGGAAAGGGCATATAAAAACCTAATACTCAAACTTCACAACCTATTATTGTTGAAGATATTTTTCCTACTTTATTAGACTTAGCGCAAATACAGCTTCTGAACTTCCTCAAAAATTGATGGAAAAAGTTTTTACCTATTATTAAAGGAGAAAATAAGAATAAAAACGCTCATTCTTCTGGCATCTGCCAAATAATTGGTACACTGTTGAAGGAAATGGATACGGAGCCTCTACAACTATCCGAGAAGGAGATTGGAAATTAATTTATTTTCACAAAACAGGAGAAAAAAACAACTTTTCAATATAAAAAAAGATATATCAGAAAGCCAAAACCTTGTAAAAAATATCCAAGAAAAAGCAAAAACGTCTCTCAAAAATGTCTGATTATCTTAAAAGAAGTGAAAGCTCAATTACCTATTGATAAAAGTACAGGAAAAAGAAATTCCTTATCCTTAAAAAGAAATTCTACCCTGAGGCGGTTTTTCAGTATTAGAATACTATAAAATTAATTCTTATGAAATATAATCAAATGAATTTTTTAAAAATATATACTTTTACTTTTTAATACTAATTTCATTTAATAGTTTTGGACAAAACCCTATTAAAAAAATATTCTTGTTGTATAGATAACCTAAAAAGGAAAAGAGTTATTAGACATTAAATTCTTAAAAGAGATAAAGAAAATAAAAACCTAATCTTAAAAAGTAGAAGACACTCAGGAATGGTATTCATAAAAGGAGGTGTTTTTTTCAGATGGGGCAGATATTCTGAACATATTGAAGGCTTTGCTAAATCGGCTTTTGCCTCAAAGTGATGAGTTTCCTAAACATTTTAGTACAAGTATCAGACTTTTTATATGGATACTCACGAAGTTACTGTAAAAACAATATCTTGAATTTGTAGAAGCAACAGGTTATAAAACCGTAGCAGAATATGATATTGATTGGAAAGAAATAAAAAACAACTCCCGAAGAATACTCCCCAAACCAAATCAAGAAAGTCTCAAAGCAGGAGCATTAGTTTTTAAGTATCCTCAAAAGAATTCTTCTTCAGATTGGTGGGTGTTTTGTAAAAGGAGCTAACTGGAAAAATCCTGATGGAGACTAAAGATCTTCATTCTATATTAAACCTTCCTGTAACTCAAATATCTTGGTATGATGCTCTTGCTTATGCAAGGTGGGTAGGAAAGCGCCTCCCCACTGAAGCTGAGTTTGAATATGCGATGCGTGGCGGTAAAAACAATCAAGTTTATTCTTGGGGAAAATCAAAATATAGACAATGGAAAGACTCAAGGTAATTTCTGGCAAGGTGTTTTCCCTTATTCCAATACCTCCGATGATGGATATGAGTATTTATCACCTGTTGGCTCATTTGCTCCTAATGCATTTGGTTTGTATGATATGGCAGGCAATGTATGGGAATGGACAAACGATTGGTACAGTCCTACGTATTATCAAGAGTTAGAAAGTTCTAAATCAGTAATATACAATCCCTAAAGGTCCTGATAGAAGTAAAGAGTTTTTCAATGAAAATGCAAGAAGTAAAGTAATACGAGGAGGCTCATTTTTATGTAATCAGAGTTGGTGTTCTGGTTATCGTAATTCTCGAAGAATGAGAGTTTCTCCAGATTCTGCTTTGCAACATCTTGGTTTTCGTTTAGTAAAAGATGTAGTTTCTGAGCAATAATAGTATGAATATACACTTAGAGTTAAGTGATTGATTGTTAAATATTTATGGTTAATATAGATAAATATTGATAAAAAGTATTTTTTTATTTTTGTTTTTGTAAAAATTCTATTTTTGCACTTGTAAATATAATAAAAAAATAAAAATAAATTATTTTAATATAGAAAAATAAACTATTTTTGTGATTTAATATAGAAAATATATAATTTAAAAACCTAAAAACTTCTGTAAAATAGAAAATAATTTTAAAACAAAATTTAAATGGAAAATTTAAGAACAGCTACACAAATATTGCATTCGGGTTATAATCCGCAAGACCACAACGGGACGCAAGCAATTCCTATTTATCAGACTTCTGCATATGTCTTTGAAAACACAGATGATGCCGCAGGGAAGTTTAATCTTTCCATACCTGGATATATTTATACTCGCCTTAACAATCCTACAAATGATATTTTAGAACAACGTTTAGCAGCTATTGAAGGTGGAGTAGGAGCGGTGGTAACAGCTTCTGGGGCAGCTGCAATTTCTACTACTATATTAACTCTTTTACGAACAGGAGAGCATATTGTTTCTTCAAGTAGTTTGTACGGAGGTACGTATAATCTTTTTAGTGTTACTTTGCCCTCGTCTTGGTATTACGACTACTTTTGTAGAGCCTACAAATCCTGAGAATTTTGATAAAGCCATACAAGAAAATACACGAGCTATTTTTATAGAAGCAGTAGGAAATCCAAAATTGGATATTACAGATATTGAAGCCATATCAAAGATTGCTCAAAAACATAAAATCCCTTTGATTGTAGATAACACTGTGATATCTCCTGCTCTATTAAAACCTATTGAATATGGTGCAAAATATTGTAATTCACTCACTTACAAAAATATATAAACGGAAACGGAACATCATTAGGAGGTGCGATTATTGATGGAGGAAATTTTTGATTGGAGTAGTGGAAAAATTTCCTGAATTTACAGAACCTTCTCCTGGTTATCACGGTTTAATTCTTCATCAAGCATTAGGCAAATTTGCATTTATTGCAAAGATACGTATAGAAGGTCTTCGTGATTTAGGAACGTCTCTAAGTCCTTTCAATTCTTTTTCAAATATTACAAGGCTTAGAAACTTTATCTATTCGAATGAAACAACATAGCCAAAAATGCTCTAAATTTTGGCAAAATGGTTAAAAAGAACAAGAAGAAGTAGCGTGGGTAAATTATTTAGGTTTAGAAGATAATCCTTATAAAACATTAGTAGAAAAATATTTACCAAATGGACAAAGTGGGTTGGTTACTTTTGGACTAAAAGGAGGCTACCAAGCAGCACGGTAGATAATGTAAAAATATTTGCTCTTTTAGCTAATTTAGGAGATACAAAAATCTTTTAATTATTCATCCCGCAAGTACTACTCACCAACAACTAAGTGAAGAAGCTCAAAAGACAAACAGGAGTTACTCCAGATTTAATTCGTTTATCTGTAGGTTTGGAAGATATTGAAGATTTAAAAAGAGACTTAAAACAAGCATTTCAATAAAAATAATTTTAATCTTACCAACAACGCCTCTAAAAAAAGAGGCGTTTGTTTAGCAAATATATGGAAGAGATATTATATTATGAAATAAATAATTTTAAAACTTCTTTTTGGAGTATATATTCCAAAAAGTTTATGTGTATTATCAGGTTTTTGGACAGCCATTAGGTACAGCTCCAGTGGTAATTATCAATCACGCTTTTACAGGGAAACTCTCAAGTAGCAGGAGAAAAAGGCTGGTGGGGGCAAGCTGTAGGTGAAGATAAAGTTATTGATACTAAAAATATACAGTTTTATGTTTTAATATTCCGGGTAATGGTTTTGGTTCCTTGAGTTGAATGTTTTACACAATTATCAACATTGGGCAGCCAGTGATATTGCTGAAATATTCAATCAAACAATTACAGAATACTTAAAGATATCAAAAATTTTTGCTCTTGTAGGCTGTTCTTTAGGGTGGAGGTATTGCGTGGGAAATGGTAGTACAAGCGCCTTCGCTTTTTGAACATTTAGTAGCTATTTCTTCAGACTGAAATCAACCGATTGGATTATCGGGAATTGTTTATTACAAGAACAAATTTTAAATAACTCAAATAATCCATTACACGATGCTCGCTTACACGCTATAGTTATGTTATCGTTCGCCTCAATCTTTTGAAAATGAAATTTGAACGAACGACCAATATAGCCCAACAACTTTATAATGTAGAAAGTTGGCTTTTACACCACGGAGAGAAATTACATAGCGTTTTTACACTTTCTGCTTATAAATTGATGAATCAATTAGTTAAAACTATTGACATTTCTAAGGGAGACAAGATTTCTATACGGCTATAGAGCCTGTTCAGTCTCACATTTCTATTATTGCAACCGATTCTGATTTGTATTTTTGTTCCACAAGAAAATAAAGAAACGGCAGATGAACTCAGAAAAAAATAGGTAAAAAGGTTGATTATTATGAAATACACTCCATTCATGGGCACGATGCTTTTTAATAGAGCACCAACAATTGGAAGTATTTCTTAAAAAAATATTTTTGGATAACATAAAAACATTTATAACTATGAAGATATTAAAATTTGGTGGAAAATCACTTGCTAATGATGGCATCGAAAAGGTGATTGATATTATCATTACTTCACATAGGAACCTCTATCAGTAGTAGTTTCAGCGCGAGGCAACACTACTGATGAATTAGAGGCTTTGCTCGAAAAAGCGAGTAAAGGCGAGGATTATACTGCTGACTTTCAACAACTGAAAGACGAACAACAATATGACCCTCGTGTGTCGTTTTGAGCCCGAATTTCAGCTACTCGAAAAACTCCTTGAAGGCGTTTCGCTACTAAAAGACTACAGCCTTAAGACCAAAGATTTGGTATTAGCACAGGGCGAACTAATGTCGGCTAAACTTGTAGCAGCACTACTCCAGCGCAAGGGCTTTGGAAAGTACTTTTGTAGATAGTCGTGAAATCTTCAAAACTGATGCCGTAGTAGGCAATGCTCAAATTATCAATTCCGTATCCGAAAAACTAACCCGTGACCGCTTTTGCAACTATTCCTTCCAATCACGTAGTCGTGGTTACGGGCTTTATTGCTTCCACTGAAAAAGGCGACACTACTACCTTGGGGCGCAATGGCAGTAACTATTCGGCAGCACTTTTGGCTAACTACCTCAATGCCTCTGAACTGCAAAAACTACACTCACGTCGATGGTATCTTCACAGCTAATCCCGAATTAGTACCCGAAGCCAAAATCATACGTCATCTTTCTTACGAAGAAGCTAATGAATTGGCTAACTTTTGGAGCTTCTATACTCCACGCCAAAACTATTATCCTCTTATTGAAAAAGGCATTCCGTTGCGTATCAAAAACACTTTCAACAGTGAGGACGCTGGCACACTCATTCACCAAGAAAGCGTGCAAGAGGGCATCAAATCGATTTCGGTAATTAAGGATAATGCCCTTTATCGTGATGGAAGGTCGCGGACTCTTGGGCAAAGTGGGCGTAGATGCGCGCATTTTTAAAAGCCCTCGCACAAAAAGGTATCAGTGTGAGCATTATCTCTCAAGGTTCATCAGAGCGCGGAGTAGGTTTGGTAGTAGCTTCTAAAGATGCTAAACTTGCTAAAGCCGCTATAGACGAAGAGTTTTCGCACGACTTCTATACTAATGATGTGAGCAGTGTGAGCATCGTAGATGATGTAGCAGTCATCTCAATTGTAGGGCAACCTCTCTACTTTTCATCACCCTTATAATGCACTGATACGCAACCAGATAGTACCTTTTACTTATCAATAATGCCGTAACGGGTAAAAACGTTAGTTTGGTGCTTAAGACCGAAAAACTTCACAAGGCACTAAATGTTATCCACGGTGAAATCTTTTGGGGTGTCGCGTCGTATCAACTTGGTAATCTTTGGTAAAGGTACCGTAGGAGCTACTCTCATCGACCAAGTGATTGCTGCACACGACAATATACTCCACCGCAAGAACATCAGTTTGCGTATCGTTGCTATCGCTAATTCACAACAACTGCTCACCAATGCAAAAAGGAATTAGCAGTCATTGGCGTTCTACCTTCGATAAAGAAGCCGTGCCTTATAGTTTTGACACTCTGCAAGCCTTTGTAGATAAACATCACTTAGAGAACCCTCATTGCCGTAGATGTAACCGCCAGCAAAAACCTTTGTAGATAACTATATTCCACTTATCAAGAGCGGTTACGACTTGGTTTCAGCTAATAAAATAGCAAATACTATTTCGTTTGGCTTCTACCAAGAACTGCGTAAAACCCTCAAACAACACCAAAAAACTTATCTCTACGAAACCAATGTAGGGGCAGGCTTACCATTGATAGACACTATTCGCCTCTTGCACCATTCAGGCGAGAACATCACCCGTATCAAGGGGATTTTTCTCAGGGACGCTTAGCTATCTGTTCAATACTTTTTCAGCAGAAAATAAGCCGTTTAGCGAGGTGCTCCAACACGCTATCAACAGCGGTTATACTGAACCCGACCCTCGTGAAGACCTCTGTGGTAACGATGTAGGGCGCAAGCTGCTCATCTTAGCCCGCGAGCTTGATTTAGGCAATGAGTTCACCGATGTAAAGATACAAAATCTTATCCCCGAACATTTAAGAGAAGGCTCGGTGGAAGACTTTTTGCAACGCTTAGACGAGTTCAACGCGCCTTATCAGCAAATCAAAGAAGCCCAAGCGCCCGACCACGTACTGCGTTATGTAGGCGACCTTCACGGTGATTTAGCCTCTACCGAAACGGTACAGTTAGACGTATCGCTCGTATCGGTTCCGCGCAACAGTGCTCTCGGTCAGGTAAAAGGTGCCGACTCTATTTTTTTGAGATTTACACCGAATCTTATGGCGATAACCCTATCGTGATACAGGGTGCAGGAGCAGGCGCTTCGGTAACTCGCACGCAGGGGTATTTGAGCGATATTTTAAGATTAGCAGAAAGGTCAATTTATTAAAAAAATGTTTTTTTATAAATAAAAATTTGTATATTTGCGCTGTTTTTAGTAAAAATATTTGAAAATAAATATATTAACTAAAAAAATAAGAAAGTATAGTTAATTTATAAAAATAAAGTAATAATGAAAAAAATTATTTTTGTCAATAGCTTGTTTATCAGCTATATTTGCAAAAAGCACAAGAGTTACCCTCAAATGATGAAGCTATTAATAAGGCTTCTCACGAGAAACTTTATACATCTAACAATAAAGGGAAATTTTTTATTTTTCTGGGGCGGTAATAGAGGTTATTATACGAATTCAGATATTCAATTCAAAGGGAATGGGTATAACTTTACCCTTTCAGATGTAGAAGCTATAGATAGACCTAAAGGTTGGCATATAGATTATATTAATCCTTTACGAATGACAATACCTCAAACTAATGCTCGAATAGGTTATTTTATCAATGATAAATATTCTATTTCTTTTGGGGTTGATCATATGAAATATGTAATGGTACAAGACCAAACCGTGAAAAATGAATGGGTTTATAAGCATACAGGAACTACTCACGATGGTATTTATACTAATACAAATAAAACCCTTACAGAAGATTTCTTACTTTTTGAACATACAGATGGACTTAATTATGTTCTCTTAGAAGGTTCTCGTACAGATGATATTTCAAAAATTTTTGGAATTCGTAATACTGATGTTTTTTCAAGTAAATTTAACTGAAGGAATAGGCGCAGGGATACTTTATCCTAAAACGAATACAAAAATTATTAAACCAAGAAAGATATGATGAATTTCATATTGCAGGTTATGGAGTAAGTGCCAAAGCAGGACTTAACTTGGTTTTTTCTAAAACATTTTATGATTATTGGGAGAGCTAAAAGGCGGATATATTGATATGTACGATATCCGTACTACAAAACATAGCTCTGATGTTGCTAAACAAGATTTCTTCTTTTTACAGACAATTTTAGCAATTGGTGCTATTTTTCCGGTTATAAAATAATATTAAAAATTGTAATTTCTAAAAATAATTGTATATTTGCACTTTAAAAGAAAGTTTATATGAAAAAGTTATTTGGACTTATAATGGCTATGTTGCCATTGAGTATGTTTGCTCAAGAATACAAAAATGAAGTAAAAAAATTAACGTATTAAATGCAGTACTTAGACCTTCAATAGAGTTAGGTTATGAGTATTATCTAGATGAAAATCAATCTGTTGATGCAGAAGTTATCTTTTTGGATAGATTTTTCATATTGGCCAAAAAAATGGAGGAAGCTATAATGCTACTAGCTTTTTAAAGTAGGTTATAACTACTATTTTGATTCAGCTGAAACAGAAGGGTTCTATGTAAATCCATTCTTGAAAGCACGTTTCGGAAAAATGGACAAAACAAAATGAAGCAGATAAAAATTAGATGCATTCATTATAGGAGTAGGTGTTGGTTATGCTTGGGTTTTTCAATAATAAATTTGTTTTAGCTCCTTATGCAAACATAGGTAGAAATTTCAGTTCAGCTGTAAATGAAAATTATTTTGCTATAGAACCTAATGCAGGAATTCGTTTTGGATTCAAATTTTAGAAGTTGTTTAATTCTGTTATAGTAGTAAAAATTTCTAAGCTTTTGTTTAGAGAATTTTTATTATATATTATTTGTAATAAATTGATAATAACTTAATTAAAACTATTTTTCTAAAAATATTTTTTATTGAGAAAAACTAAAAAAATATTTTTTGTTTTGTGTATAAAAATATTTTTATATCTTTGCCCAAAAATAAAAAGATAATATTTATGAGTACACCAGTAAATACAGAAGTAGCTTGGGATAAGTCCAAAAACTATTATGAGTAAAAACCGATGCCAAAAGGAACTATTGAGTATGTAAATCAGGTATTTATGGATGTTTCTGGTTATACAGAATCAGAGTTGATAGGTAAGCCCTCACAGTGTAATCCGTCACCCAGATATGCCTAAAAACAATATTCAAAAATATTGTGGGATAATATCCAAAAAGGGATAAACTTTCACGCAATAGTTAAAAACTTATCAAAAATCAGGACAATACTACTGGGTAATTACAGATTTTGACATCATTAGAGACCCAAGCGGACAGATTATCAATTATATGGGACGTCGTACTTCTGTGCCTACTCAAACAATTGAAAAATATATTGCTCCATTGTATCAAAGAATTCTTCAAGTAGAACAAGCAGGAGGAATTGAAGCTGGAGAGAAATATTTTTGAGCAATTCCTTAAAGAGCAAGGTAAAGATTATTTAACCTTTATAGAAGATGTTATCTTAGAATTTAGATAGTCTTTTCTGAAAAATAAACAGTAGGAATGTACTATGTTTCTGCTGTTTTGTTTTTATAATAAGGGAATTTTAAAATAAAAATAAGTTTTTGTTTTTTATTAAAAATAAAAAGAATAACCTATTTTTCTTAAAAAGTAATTAAAAATAGAAAACATTTTTTAAAAATATAATAAGAACTATAAAAAAAGATAAATAAAACGCTTTTTAACAGCTATAAAAATTTGTTAATAACTTTTTGTTTTTAAAAGTTTGATAGACTTAAAAATCAACTTATTTTACTGATTGTTAGTTATTTATTCTTTTTAAAAAGTATATTTTATTTGCCTTAATTGTATGTTTTTAGAAAATAAAATATATTTTATTATAAAAATTTGCTGTTAAAAGAAATTTATTTACATTTGACCCTGAAAAATATTGTTAGATATGATATTGAAACTAAAAATAACACTTGCAGTAGTTTCTTCTGTATTAGTTGTTTGCGGAGGCGGAGGAGATAGAGGAGAGTTGGTTGGTGTTAAAGGAAAACACTGGAAACAACCTAAGCCTTATGGAATGACATTAATTCCAGGGGGAGCCTTTTATTATGGGTAATTCAGATTATGATAAAGCTCATTCTGAGGATGCTCCTACAAAAACAGTAACTGTAAGCCCTTTTTATATGGACGAAACAGAAAATTACTAATAGTGAATATCGTCAGTTTGTAAATTGGGTGAGAGACTCTATTGTTCGTCAAAAGTTAGCAGTAATGGCGGAGGAAAGTGGGCAGTCTGCTGGTAGTGAAGGGATAGGACAGTTTGCTTTTTAGACCAAGAGCCAGATAAATTGAATGCATATGATAAATATATGTATGAAAATTATGGAGATGGTAAAAATGGTGTTCAAAACACGTAAAATCAACAGAAAAGCAAAAATTGATTTGGGAGAAAGAGAAATACCCAGATGAGCATTATGTTGAGGTTATGGATTCTATGTATGTGCCTCTAGAAGAAATGTATAATGGAAAAACGTCCGCTAAAAAGTTGAAAAATTAGTTTTCAAATATCAATGGTTGGATATGGAAGCTGCAGCTCGTTCTAAAAAGGAGGTAGAAAAGACTTTATAAAAGAAGAAGTGGTTAGAATTTATCCAGATACAACAGTTTGGATTAAAGATTTTTGACTATTCATATAATGAGCCTATGCATAACGAATACTTTTGGCATGAAGCTTATTCTGAGTACCCTGTTGTAGGTGTTTCTTGAAACAAGCAAAAAGCTTTTTGTGAATGGCGCACAATATATAAAAATGCTTACCAAAAAGTCTAAAAAAACAAAAAGAAACTAACTCTTTTCCGTCTCCCTACTGAAGCAGAATGGGAGTTTGCAGCACGAGGAGGCTTAGAAGGGCTACATATCCTTGGGAGGTCCTTATACTACTGATAGTAAAGCTTGTTTTTATGGCTAACTTTAAACCTCTTAGAGGTGATTATGCGGCTGATAATGCACTATATACAGTAGAAGGAAAATCTTATGCTCCTAATGGTTATAATTTGTATAATATGGCAGGGAATGTTTCAGAGTGGACAAATACTTTATGACTCAAATTCATATGAGTATATGTCTTCAATGAATCCAAAATGTCAATGACCAAGAAAACAAAAAGAAAAGTAATACGAGGAGGTTCTTGGAAGGACGTAGCTTACTATACTCAAGTAAATACTCGTGATTATGAGTATCAAGATTCAGCACGTAGTTATATAGGTTTCCGTACAGTACAAAGCTTGATGGGAGTAAGAAATACTATCCGTAAAACAGGAGATTTAACAAATAGAAGATAATAAAAATAAAACATAATTAAATACAGTATTAAAAAAATTAAAAATCGATTAAAATGGCAAAATCAAAAGCAACAAAGAAAAATCATGAATATGGTTTATGGTCTTGGGGCATCAGTTGTAATTATTGGTGCATTATTTAAAAATTCTTCACTGGGAACTTCCTTTAGGAGCAATTAAACTAGGCGGAGGAACACTTTTGGCTATTGGTTTGATAACAGAAGCTCTTATTTTTGCTATTTCAGCTTTTTGAACCAGTTGAAGAAGGATATGATTGGGCTGTAGTATTTCCTGAATTAGCAGGAGGTCAGCCTCGTCAATTAGGTTTTGCAGGAGAACAAGCACAAGTTCCTTCTAAATCTAATGTAGAAATACAAGCTATAAAAGAATCATTATCAGAAAAAAACTTGATGGTATATTAAAAGAAGCAAAAAGTAGATGCAGAATTGATGCAATCTTTAGCAAAAAGCATTCGTAATTTTGAAGGTGCAGCTAAAGAAATAGCTCCAGTAGCTGATGCTATGGCTTCTACTCATAAATATGGAGAAGAATTATCTCGTGCAGCAACTCATTTAGAATCTTTTAAATTCTTTTATATAGAATTCAGTTAGAAAGAACTGAACTACAAGTAAATGCACAAGAAGGAATGGTAGATAATCTTAATTCACTAAATGCACAAGTAAATTCATTTAAAGACCATTTGAAATCACTCAATGCAGTATATGGAGGTATGTTATCTGCTATGGGAGGTGCTCGTTAATAAACTTAATAATTTATTAATTTAAAAGTAAAGATTAAGAAATGGCAGGAGCAAATACACCAAGACAAAGGATGATTAACCTGATGTATCTGGTATTCATCGCTATGATGGCTCTCAATATGGGTAAAGAAGTATTAAGCGCATTCGGACTTATGAATGAGAAACTTCAAGCAACAAATGAGCGTTATCAAGCAACAAATGAGCAAATTTTAGGAGAATTAGAAAGAAAAGAGCAAGAAAAACCAGAGGAATATAAAGTCCCATTAGAGAAAGCTCATAAAGTAAAAGAATTATCAGATCAGTTTTATTCATATCTTTCATCTTTTAAAAGATGATATTATGAAACAAGCTGAGGATAAAACTGATTATCAAGTAATGGATAAATCTGATTACTTGGATGAAAAATTCTTTTGCGGGAGATAATCTAAAACCAGAGGGGAAAGAATTCTTGGATAATATAATTAATTATCGTAATGAATTAATAGGACTTCTAGGTGATAAAGATGAAACTCTGAAAAGCTACTATTAAAGATCGTTTCAATACAGGAGATGATAATAATAAAGTAAAAATCGTGAAGGGAATATGCTAAATTGGGTAAAATTATAATTATGAAGGATTCCCATATATAGCAGCTGTAACTAAATTTTTTCTCAAATGCAATCTGATATTCGTCAAACAGAGCAAGATTTCTATAAGGCAATGTTAGGGTGAGAAAATGAAAGATGAGCTTTCAATGAGACATTATACTACATTATTAGAACAATCTCGAGGAGCTTATTACCAAAACCAACAATTTGATGGAGCTATTGTTCTTGGTCGTAAAGATAATTCTACAAAACCTAAACGAGTAGAACTTTCTTTGGACGGAAGAAAAATTAAGCGAATCAGATTATGAAATAGCTGAAGGTAAGATTAAACTTAAAGTTAATACAGGAAATGTAGGTGATCACAAAATAACAGGTACTCTTTTCTATGAGCAAGATGGTGAAGAAACACCTGTTGAGGTAGCACAACAATTTACTACAATACCTAAAACCTAATGAAGCTGTAATTTCTGCTGATAAAATGAATGTTGTTTATAGAGGAGTATCTAACCCTATGACAATTTCTATGCCAGGAGTACCTGATAATCAAATTACTGCATCTGCTGCCAGGTCTTACTAAAAAGGAGGTTCAAGTTATGTAATGAATCCAGGTACTGGAATTAATGAAGTTACTATTAATGTTACAGGAACAATTGAAGGACAAAAGTTCACTTCTTCTAAAAAGTTCAGAGTAAAAGGTTTACCTAAACCAGAGGGAGCTATTTTGAGAACAACAGGAGCAGTTAAGTTAGCAAAACAAAATATTCTAGCAGGAGAGGTTTCTGTAGCATATAATGATTTTGATTTTTGATTTAACTACAAAAGTGAATTCTTTTCCGAATATTAGTACCGGGGGCAACCAAGTGTTGTTGTTCAAGGAAATAGAGTAAGTGCTAGTCCAGCAGCAGCAGCAGCAGTTAATAGAGCGAAAAAGGAGATGTTATCCAAATTTCAGAAGTACGTTATTCTGTATCAGGATATAGCGGAACTCCAGTTCCTGCAACTCCTATTTCAATCGAAGTGTTATAAAACTAAATTATTATGAAGCATATTTTGAAAAAAGAATATAGCGAAAATATTTTCTTTATTCTTGTTATTATTCTGTCAACAGTCTTTTTGCTCAGCTAAATTTATTAAATGCAAAAACACCAGATCAAATAGGTGTTAAGAGTGAAGCTCAAAAAGAGGCAGATAATGACCAACCATTACCTTATGGCTATGTAGATGATAGAGATATTATGTGGTCTACTACCACTTGGGAGATTATTGATTTGGAACAAAGATTAAATTTTTCCTTTATTATTCCCAGTAGATACTATTGATATTAGTTCTGATAGACGTTCTCTCTATGATGTTCTCATCAGAGCAATGAAAGAAGGAAAACTAAAAGAAACGTATGTAGATTCTTATTTTTACAGAGAAGAGGACATATGAAGACTTAAAATTTAGTCTTTCTAAGGCTGATACATTGGATGCAGGTTATGAAATATTGAATACTGGAGGACAACTTCCGCCAGAATATATAGTAAGAACAGACCTTACAGCCAAAGATATCGTTCAATATCGTATCAAAGGATTGTGGTATTTTGATAAAAGACAAGGAGAACTTAAATATCGTTTGTTGGGTATAGCTCCTGTAGCACCAGATGTTTCTACAATAGGGACTAATGATGCTCAGTCTAATCTTATAGAACTTTTTGGGTTTGGTATCCTGGTGCTAGAGAAATATTGCATCATGCAAAAGTATTCAATCAAAAGAACTCTGCTAGACCTATATCGTTTGATCATTTATTAAATTCCAGACGTTTTTTTCTGCTGTTATTTATAAAGAAGATAATGTGTATGGAGATAGAGAGATTAAGAAATATCTTCCAGATAATGCAATGTATCAACTTCTTGAAGCAGAGCGCATAAAGGTCGTATTCGAGATAGAGAGCAAGATATGTGGACTTATTAAAATATATTAAAAGCTATCCAATTAGGATAGCTTTTTGTTTTAATTATTATATAATTTTTAACTACAGTTGCAGTCTGTTCCTCCACACTTTTTCTTACTTTTTAAGAAAAATTTTTAATAAAGAGAAATAAAGCAATTCCCTACTAGGCTATAAGCTAATATGTCTTGTATCATACACAATATAATTTTACTACAAAAATTATTGAAAATAATTGATATTAGAAAAGAATTAATTGAAATATAGTAATTGTTTTATTATCAAGTATTTATAATTTTATTTTTAAAAAAAGAATAAATAATTTTAAGTTGAAATTGGAAACTTTAAAATTAATCCGTATTTTTGCGCTAAATTAATTCAGAAATAATGAAAGAAACAGATATTATTATAATAGGAGCTGGTCCCACAGGGCTTTTTGCTGTATTTGAAGCAGGTTTGTTAAAGTTAAAAATGCCATTTAATAGATACTTTACCGCAGCCAGGGGGCAATTGGCAGAATTATACCCTAAAAAGCCAATTTTTGATATACCAGGTTATCCAAGTGTAGGGGCGGGAGAATTGATTGATAATTTGATGGAGCAAAATTAAACAATTCCAACCTGAATTCTCTCTTTCACAAACTGCAGAAACTATTGAAAAATGAAGATGGAACTTTTTGTAGTAACTACAAATAGAGGAACAAAGATTAAAGGAAAGGCAGTTGCAATAGCAGGAGGTTTAGGGACTTTTTGAGCCTCGAAAGCCTGAGTTGGAAAAATATAGAGCAATACGAAGAAAAAGGAGTTGAGTATTTTTGTACGTAACCCTAAAATTTTTCAGAAATAAAAAGTAGTTATAGCCGGAGGGGAGACTCTGCTTTGGATTGGAGTATTTATCTTTCAAATGTAGCCAAATCAGTTACATTGGTACATCGTAGAAACGAATTTCGTGGAGCTTTAGATTCTGTAGAGAAAGTAAAAGAGCTAAAAATCAAGGGAAAATTAATCTTATCACACCTTGTGAAGTTGTAGAAATTAAAAGGGAAAGATAAAGTAGAGTCTTTGATTCTTGAAAAAGAAAATGCAGAGAGAGAAGAGATAGAAACTGATTATTTTATTCCACTTTTTGGGCTTACTCCAAAGTTGGGACCTATTGCTAATTGGGGGATTAGAAATCGAGAAAAAAATGCAATTAAAGTAAATAATGCACTTGATTATCAGACAAATATTGAAGGAATTTATGCAATTGGAGACATTAATACTTATCCTGGTAAATTAAAACTAATCCTTTGTGGTTTTCACGAGGCTACATTGATGTGTCAGAGTGTTTATAATAGGTTAAATCCTAACAAAAAAATATGTTCTTAAATACACAACAGTTGCTGGTGTAGATGGCTTTGATGGAAGTAGAAAAGAAGCTGAAAAAGCAGTAATTAAGTCTATTGATTAAATAATAACATAAAAGAGTTTAGATTTTCATCTAAACTCTTTTATCATTTTTAGGCAATTTTCTTTATCTAAAATTAGTTGTTTCTTTAGAGATTCTAAATTTGGGAATTTTTTGTTCCTCTCTTAAAAATCTAAAAATGTATAGAAATATAAGAATCGTATAAATCTTGATTGAAATCATGCACTTCAATAGAGGCTCCTTTGTTTTTCAATAGTTGGATTTTTCACCAATGCTTAGCATTCCGTAAGTTTTATTTCCGTTAATAATACTATAAACCAAATAAAACCCCAATTTTTGGAATGATTTTTATAAGAATTTTTCAATGCTGATATTGGCAGTAGGAAAACCCTAATGTTCTACCCAGTTTCATTCCGTGAATAACTTTTTCCTGTTAAGGGAAAAATGATATCCTAAATATTGATTAGTTATATTTATATCTCCTTGGTTTAGGGCATTACGTATTTTTTGTAGAGCTTATAGAAATATCAGAAACTTCCTGAGCAGAAATTTCTTCTACATCAAAAATGAAATATTTTTGCAAATTCTTTTAAATCAGAAATATTTGCTGCTCTATTTTTCCCGAAACGGTGGTCATAGCCAATAATTATCGCATTGAGTTTTTGTGTAAAAATATTTTCAACAAATTCTTGGGCTGACAGGTTAGCAAAAAATTTTTGGTCAAAAGGCTGAATAACAAGCTGTTCAATGCCTTTTTCTTCAAGTGTTTGAGAGCGTTCTTCAATGGTTTGAAGAAGTTTCATAGGTTCGCTTTGGGTTTAGAACAATTCGAGGATGAGGAAGAAAGTAAAAACTGTAGGAATAAGTTTTTCTTTTTGCTAGCAAGAATAACTCGTTCCAGAATTTTTGATGCCCAATATGTACACCATCAAATGTGCCAATAGTAACTACACTTGGCGCAAATGAATTGAAATTGGAAATATCAGTTATTATTTTCATTGAAAAAATTAATTGCAAAAGTATTAATTTTAATTAAATAAAACAAAAATAAAATATAATTTATCATAATCATAAAGTAATTAAAAAGGAGGTATTTTGTAATAAATGGATAAGATTTAAGATAAGTTATTAGCTTTTTCTTTATGAATATGATGTAAGTGTTTAGTAGGTAATTAGTTAGTAAAAATATAAAATTTTTCATATAAAAAGGTGATTATGTTTTTTTAATATCTTAATTTTGACACATTAATTCTTAATAATAGTTATTATGGGAGGAAATATTTTTCATATGTTTGGGCTTTTTTTGTTTTTATGTTTATTGTCTGTACAGTAAAGCAACAAAACCGCAGTTTCTATTGAACGTTTCGGGAAGTTTCAAAGTATTCGCCATTCTGGGTTACAAATGAAAATTCCTATTATAGATAGTATCGCAGCTCGTATTAGTTTGAAAATACAACAATTGGATGTTATTGTTGAAACAAAAACCTTAGATGATGTTTTTGTTAAAATAAAAGTTTCTGTGCAATTTGTTGTTATCAAAGATAAAGTTTATGATGCTATTTATAGACTCGAATACCCTCATGATCAAATAACAAGTTATGTTTTTGATGTTGTTCGGGCTGAAGTGCCTAAAATGAAGTTAGATGATGTTTTTGTTAAAAAGATGATATTGCTATCGCTGCATAAAAAGAGAGGTACAAGAATCTATGAAACTTATGGCTATGATATTATAAAAACATTAGTTACTGATATTGACCCTGATGCGCAAGTAAAGGCTGCTATGAATAGAATTAATGCTGCTGAACGTGAAAAAGTAGCAGCTCAATACGAAGGTGATGCACAACGTATCCTTATTGTAGAAAAGCAAAAGCTGAAGCTGAAAGTAAACGATTACAAGGGCAAGGTATAGCAGACCAACGTCGAGAGATAGCTCGTGGGCTTGTAGAAAGTGTAGATGTTCTTAACCAAGTAGGCATAAGCTCACAAGAGGCTTCCGCACTGATTGTAGTTACACAACATTATGACACCCCTTCAATCTGTAGGGCAAGATACTAAAAGTAACCTTATCTTGCTTCCAAATTCACCACAAGTTGGGTCAGAAATGTTGAATAATATGATAGCTTCTTTTTGCTGCCTCCAATCAAATAGGAGAAATGTTGAAAAAAATAAAGAGTAAAATTCTAAATTTTAGAATCCAATATGTATGTTTAAGAATGGAGAAACGATGCGAAAGTATCGTTTCTCTTTTTGTAAAAAGGAAGATTTCTTTTAAGAAAAAAATATTTTTGTGAATAATCATAAAAATGTTAATAAAAATCTATGAAAAATATTTTTATTTTTCGTGTTGTTTTTATAATAAAAATAAATTAAATAGTTGATAATTAGGTTTATATACTTTATTTTGTTTTTAAATTAAATATTTTAATCTATAAGAGAATAATTAAAAACATCATAAAAAATACAAAGAAAATGATAAAAATATAGAATTGCATTTTTACATTATATTTGCAAGCTAAAATATAAAAAATAAAATGAAGAAATGGGGGCTTTTTACTGATTTTTGTATGTTTTGTAAGGCAATTTGCCTTTGCACAATATAACGAAATTGGTGTATTTGTCGGAGGGCAAATCCTGTTTCCGATATTGGTAAAAGCAATGTATATTAACCCCTACTCAAATGGGCTTTTTGGGCTTTTTGTATAAACGAAATATAAACAAACATTTTTCTCTTCGTGCAGATGTGAAATGGCTTTCCCTTTGGGATAATGATGCGTATTCAGATATTTCAGCAAGGCAAAAATAGAGGTTTTTTCTTTTTGAAAACAAAATAAATGAAATAGGAGTAGGGATAGAGTATGATTTTTACATTTTGATACTCACGAACCTTTTTCAATTTTGCTTACACCTTATTGGCATACAGGGATTTATTATTTTAAAATGGATAATTTGTATTTTCCTGATATACAACAATCAAAATCTCCTTTGGTGGTAGAACATCCTGAGCGGGTAGAGAGTTGGGCTATTCCTTTTACACTTGGAGTGAAAAAGCCGTTTAGGAAATACACGATTTCTTGTAGGGGCAGAGGTGAGTCTTCGTTATACATTTACGAATAATTTAGACGGAAGTAAAAGTAGGCCTACAACGTGGTTTGGTAATTTGAATAGTAATGATTGGTATTTTGTTTCAGGGTTTATGTAACTTATACTTTTGGAACAAAAATGTCAATGTTTTAATTTTTTTAATTGATGGCAGAGAATCTTGATAAGACAAAAATTGCCCCAGCATCTTGCCATTATTATGGATGGAAATGGGCGTTGGGCAAAGAAACAAAGGTAAATTGCGAGTTTTTCGGACACGAAAAAGGAACAAAAAGTAGTACGAGAAATTATAGAAGCAGTAGCTGAAATAGGTATTCCGTATCTTACTCTTTATGCTTTTTCTATGGAAAATTGAAACGTCCATCCTTTGAAGTAGAAGCCTTAATGCGTCTTTTTGGTTAATGGATTGAAAAAAGCAAGTAGCTATAATGCACCAAAATAATATAAGACTCAATGCTATTGGAAATATAGAGTCTTTACCCAAAGCAGTGCAAAAAGAACTTCAAAAGCCTTTAGAAATTACTAAAAATAATACTCGAACAACAGTTACTCTCGCTCTTGGATATAGCGGACAAGAAGAAATAACTCATGCAGTTACACAAATAGCACAAGCAGTGAAAGAGAATACAATTTCTTTAGACGAAATAAATCTCTCATTGGTAAAAAGCATCTTTTATACTACTGATATGCCCGAAGTGGATTTGCTTATTCGTACAAGTGGAGAGTATCAGTATTAGTAATTTTCTGTTATGGCAAATTGCTTATGCAGAATTATATTTTACAGAAGTGCTTTTGGCCAGATTTTTCAAAAGAAGAACTCCACAAAGCCCTTTTAAATTACCAGAATAGAGAACGAAGATTTGGAAAACCAGCGAACAACTTAGTTAATATGATAAGAAAACTATTTATAGTCAGTAGTATTCTGTTTTTCTTTTGTAGCCCAAGCACAAGAAGAAAAACACCCAAACACCTCAAAACACTTCGAGCAAGAACTATCTCTTGAAAATGGAAAACAATACCAAATAGGGAGGCATTTCTGTAACAGGGACAAAACGTTACAATGCTCAAAACAATTTTAACAGCTGCTAACATCAATGTAGGAGATACAATTACTATCCCTAGTGAGAAGTTTAGCCGTATTATTCATAAGCTTTTGGGGGTACAAATTATTTAATGATATTGATATTTATATCACTAGAACAGAAGGAGATAAAGTTTTTCTTAGAGCTTGCTATTTCTGAAAACCCCTTCTCTTACTGAAGCTTTGGTAACAGGAGTGAAAAAGAAAAAGTGAAGAAATAATTAAAGATGCAGACCTTAAAAAGGAGCAAAAGTGAACGAAAGTCTTATTGCAAAAACAAAAAGACTATATTACTAATAAATACAAAAAGAAGGTTATCTTAATACAAAAGTACATATTGCTACAAAAAGAAGATACTACTGACGCCAATGGTGTTAAGATGTTGATAAACATAGATAAAGGCAATAAAGTAAAAATCAATGAAATAGCTTTTGAAGGAAATGAAAAATATAATGATGCAAAACTAAGAAAACAACTAAAAATACAAAACAGCGTGGTCGTTTCTGGAAGCGTTCAAAATATGTTAAAAATAAATTTAATGAAGATTTAGCATCTTTGGTTGATTTCTATAAAGAAAATGGATATCGTGATGCTCGTGTAGTTAGTGATACTCTGTTTAATGATAATAATGATATATCATTGAAAATCAAAAGTAGAAGAAGGAAATAAATATTATTTTGGTAATATAAAATTCTTAGGAAATTCTGTTTATAACAATCAAACTCTCAATAGAATTTTTAGGGCTTGAGAAAGGAGAAGTTTATAATGGTGTACAACTTCGTAACCGAATTAATAACCCTAAAGACCCAGATGGCAATACAGTTGCAAATTTATACCAAAAATACAGGATATTTATTTTTCAGATATTTCTGCGGTAGAAACTTCTGTGGTTAATGATACGATTAATATTGAGATACGTGTAAGAGAAGGAAAACCTGCCTACTTCAATAATATTTCTGTAACAGGGAATACCATTACGAATGATAGAGTTATTTACAGAGAACTTCGTACACGACCTGGGTATCTATACTCAAAAGAAGATGTTATACGTACCGTGAGAGAGCTTTTCTCAATTAGGTATTTTTGATGCTCAAAAATTGTTCCACAAGTAAAAATCCTGACCCAGTAGCAGGAACAGTAGATATTGAATATGAACTTGATGACCAAACAAGTTCTAGCCAAATAACACTACAAGGAGGATATGGCGGAAGTGGCTTGGTAGGAACATTAGGTTTGAATTTTTAATAATTTTTCTATTCAAAATATTTTTGATAAAAAATCATACAGACCACTCCCTATGGGAGATGCTCAGTTAGCTCTCAATTTAAGTGCAGCACGCTCATAGAGTATATAGTTTCTTTTATGGAACCTTGGATGGGAGGTGAAAACCTGTTCAGTTTTTCTGTTTCATTCAATCATTCTGTAAATTATGATTATAATTATTATACCTATGATGTTGATAAAAGTAAACGCTTCTTGATTACTGGGGTTTCTGTTGGTTTAGGGAAAAGATTGAGAGTGCCTGATGATTATTTCCAATTGTCTCAATCTATTGGATATAATTATTATGATTTACAAAAATTATAATACTACATTATTTACTTTTTGGTAATGGATATTCCAACTTTTATCTTATACCATATCACTAAGTCGTCGTTCAAGTGGTCCTAACCCTATTTATCCTCTTGGCGGAAGTGATTTTAGTATTACAGCCAAAAATAACTCCTCCATATCTCGTTATTCAATGGAGTAAATTATGCAGTATTGCAACAAAGAAGAGCGCAAGCTGTGGAAGATGGAAATTCAGGAGAAATCACCAAAAATAGACCAAGAACGATTCAAATGGTTAGAATATTATAAAATTCGAGCAAATGGAACTTGGTATACAAATATTGTGGATAAGTTAGTTCTTCGTACAAATGCTGAATTTGGTTTCTTAGGACATTATAACTCACAACGTGGAACAGTACCTTTCGAGCGCTTTTTGTAGGAGGAGATGGAATGGCTTATTATTCTATGGACGGGCGCGAATATGTTCAAATGAGAGGTTATCCAAATCAATCTCTTTTCTACTAGAGATGGAGATGTGATATAATAAGTTTTCTATGGAGCTTCGTTATCCTATTACTCTTAAACAAACAGCTTCTATTTATGCTCTAACTTTTGCCGAAGGAGCTAATTCTTTTTGGTTCAATGGGAGAATATAATCCGTTTTGAATTGAAACGTTCAGCAGGTTTAGGATTGCGTATTTTTATGCCAATGTTTGGTTTATTAGGGTTTGATTTCGGATATGGGTTTGATAGCATAAAAGGCTCAACGCAACGTAATGGTTGGGAAACGCATTTTTATTTTTCGGACAACAATTTTTAGTGCTTTTTCATAATAAAAACCTTTGAAATTTTTGTTCAAAGGTTTTTATTTACTTTCAAACAATTATATTTTTTATGAAGAAAATAAATTATCTTATATTAGTTTCATTTTCGGGCTTTTTCTCAGCAAATAGATTTATCTTTACAGTTAGATAATAAAACTACATATTATCAAAAATATGACTTCAAAAAGTTACAGCAAAAACAAGCAATTAATAATGAGGAAGTTATAACAAGTGTAGAAGTAAAAAGCCTTTCAGCCTTCAAATTTGGGAAAGAAAAATCAAGGTATTTTTGCCAGCAGAAATTACTTATAAAAGTGCTGAAATACAGATGAATACTCAAATTCAAAGGGGAAAAAAATTCAATTCGGAGCTATAGAAGAGAATATTAAACAAGTGGTAAAAATATAACTAATATCCCATTTAAAGCAGATATTAGTGTAAAAGGGAAAATATTAAAAATTAATGATAATTCAGATATTTTTTTGACCGAGCAATGCGTATTTTTATAAAAATTACCTAAAAAAATACCTTTATTTCGGCAATGGAACAAAAAGCAGATACAAGAACAAGTTCAGAAAAGTTTTTGGTGCAGAAGTTCTTAAATCGAATTTGGAAAAATATATTATCTATTTTTCCTCGAAATAGAGTTGCAAATAGGTGATAAATGGGAAATACAAACTTTTTAGTTAATGATTTGAATATCAAAAATAACAACAACTTATACTCTTTTTAGCTGTTACATCAGATGAAATATTAATAGAAGGAAAAGCAAATATTCATTTTGAAAAAGAACCTATTCAGTTAGAGCAAGGACAACAAGTCACAGCAAGTGGTGATATTTCATCTGAAATAAAATTAGATATAGCTACCAAATGGATAAAAGAAGCCCGTTATAAACAACAAATTAAAGGGAAAAACGGAAATAGAAGGAGACCTTACTCACAGAGTTAGAAGCTCTATTCCTTTTTGGATAATAGCTCCGAAGTGATAATTAATAATATTCGAAAATTTTAAATAATTCATTTTCAGTAAAATGAAATATAAAATGGAATTTAAAAAGCTTTGCCAGATGAAAGTTCTGTATTATGGTTGTGTTCAGAAATATATAAAACGGCAAAACCTGCACAGCGCTCAATAGTTCAGCTTCTTTTACAAAGAAAAATAGAAACTTATGAGCAAGCTAAGAAATTTTTAATCCTTCACTTAAAGATTTACATAATCCATTCGAAATGAAGGATATGGATAAAGCTGTACAGAGAATTTTGCAAGCTATTGAAAATCAAGAAAATATATTGATTTATGGGGATTATGATGTAGATGGTACAACAGCTGTTTCGCTATTTTATTTATTTTATCAGAATTGTATAATAATGTAACTTATTATGTTCCAGATAGATATAAGGAAGGTTATGGAGTTTCTTTTCAAGGGATAAATTATGCAAGTGACAATAATATTTCATTGATTATAACTCTTGATTGTGGTATAAAAGCAATTGACAAAGTTGATTATGCGTAAAGAAAAAGGAATAGATGTTATTGTTTGTGATCACCATACTCCTTCAAATGAATTACCAAAAAGCAGTAGCTATTTTTGAATCCAAAACAGAAGGATTGTTCTACCCTTATGACGAATTATGTGGTTGCGGAATAGCTTTTTAAGCTTGCCCAAGCTATAACATAGTTCTTGAACGACCAGAATCGTTTGTTTTTAAGTATTTAGATTTGCAGCTATTGCTATCGCAGCTGATATTGTTCCTGTAACGGGCGAAAATAGAATATTATTGGCTCAGGGCTTTCATTGATTAATGAAAACCTTTCTATTCCTGTCCGGAAATTACTCCAAACAGCAAAGCAACCTTACACAACAACAGATTTAGTTTTTGTAGTAGCCCCCGAATTAATGCGTGGCTGGGCGTATAGCTCACGCAAATTTGGTAATAGAATTGCTTACTCAAAAAACAAGAAAAAGAAATTATTTCTAAAGCCTACGAGATAGAATATCTCAACGATAAACGTAAAAAGACTTGATGAAGAAATAACACAAGAAGCGTTGGTTCAAATTGTTGAAAATCAAGAAGAAAAATAAAAACAACTGTTGTATTTCAGCCTTTTTGGCATAAAGGAGTTATCGGAATAGTTGCTTTCTCGATTGATAGAAAACTATTATCGACCAACACTTGTTTTTACTAAAAATGAAGATAAATTAGTAGCTTCAGCAAAGGTCTGTAAGTGGTTTTAATATTTATAATGCATTGGAAGCTTGCCAAGAATATTTAGAGCAATTTGGAGGGCATAAATATGCGGCTGGACTTACTATAAAAAGAAGAAAATTATAATAAATTTAAAGAAGCTTTTTGAGCGTATAGTTAGCCAAAACAATAGATAAAGAACTTCTTGAACAGAGGATAAATATTGATTTAGAAAATCAAATTAGAAGATGTTTCTTCTATATTTTTGAAACATTAAAAAGATTTGCTCCTTTTTGGACCAGAAAATATGACACCTGTATTTTTTTATCTAAAGGAGTAAAAGCAAAGGAATTTTCGGACAGTTGGAGATGGTTCTCATTTGAGAATTGTATTAACAAATATTGAAGAAACAGTATCTTTTTGTCGCTATTGGTTTCGGCTTAGCAGACAAAAACAATTCTTGAAAAAGGGCTACCTTTTGATATAGTGTATCAATTGGAAGAAAATATTTGGAATGGAAGGGCAAGTATTCAAATGAGAATTAAAGATATACAATAAAATAATACCTCAAAAAGAGGTATTTTTCAACTTAACCAATAAATTCCAATATTATGAAACGACGCAAAGGTACAATAATTTTAATAATGCAATTTTTATTTAACGCTAAATTAACTAACAATTTATGTCAAAGTTGCAATTTGCATCTTTTTCCAATTATTTTTTTATATCCCTTTTTGTTGAGTTTATTTGATTTGCATTAGCTTTTAATACAAAGTAAGGTTTCTATTACCAGTAGCGTTAAATTGCCCTCCTGCTCCATTTATAAAAACACCTACTCCTGAGATATCTAATTTTACTAATTTGTTGTTACTCAGATTGATATTAATTAATTGTTCTCCTTTAATAGTAAGCTCTGTAAAATTGTTATTAGATACATTTAGCTCTTCAAGGTCTATTAAATATTCAATACCATCAAGAATATTTCCGCTTAAATTTTTACTAGAAAGGTCTAAACTTTGAATACTTTTTTTATTTCATTCTCATCTAGAATACCGTTATTATTTTTTTATCATAACCATTTTTGGACTAAATATCTCCCAAGTGGGCTGTTATTTATACCAGAATTGTTACTTTGGTTATCAGTGTTACTATTTCCGGAATTATTATTTTTGGTTGTTAGAGCTATTATTCCCAGAGTTATTGTTTTGGTTATTTGTATTACTATTTCCGGAATTGTTATTTTTGGCTGTTAGAGCTATTACTCCAGAGTTATTGTTTTGGTTATTAGTGTTGCTATTTCCGAATTGTTATTTTTGGTTGTTAGAGCTATTATTTCCAGAGTTATTGTTTTGGTTATTAGTGTTGCTATTTCCGGAATTGTTATTTTGGCTGTTAGAGCTATTACTTCCAGAATTGCTGTTTTGAAATTCTGTTTTATTAGAAGGTTTTTCTACAACATTACTACTATCAAATTTATTACAATTTGAGAAAGCAATACAAAAGAGCAAGAATAAGTACTTTTTTTCATTGATATATTTTTAATTAGTATTTAATTACAACCTATTACAGATAAAGTAGTGTGTTTGTTCTATACGGAAAGAATTAGGTTTTAGTTTAGGTAAATTTACTTGATTATTATTTACTTTTTATACAAGATAAATTAGGATTGTTTAAGGAAGTAAATATTCCTAAAACTTAAGTAAATAGAACCTGAAATGTCTAATTTTTGTAAGTTTTTCATTTCCACTAATATTCAGGTTTGATAAAGATTCTAAAGCAATTGTAGCCTCAGTAAGTTCATTGTTAGATAAGTCTAAAACTTCCAAATTTCTGAGTTTTTCAATTCCTGTAAGGTTTTTTTATTTTTCTTCCAACTAGGGAAAGTTCTTTTATTTTATCTGCTTCATCACTATCAATGGTTCCATTTTGTTTATATCATAACCATTGTTAACAAGGTATTCTTCAAATGAGCTAGCTTGCGTAGACTTTTTACCTCCAATACAATTTGGGTCAAGTGTTGTATTTGTATCTATGTCCCAATTATTTTCTTTTTTTGAGAGTTGTTACTTCTAATGCATTGAAGACCAGGGTTTTTAGTTGCATTCAGGCTTTTCTAAATTATAACATTGGGAAATGTCTAATTTTACTAACTGATTATTTTGTAAAATTAATTTTTTTCTCAGTTTTTGGCTCTGATAAAGGGAATTCTACTTCACTCAGATAATTGTTAGAAGCATCTAAATTTTTCTAATGAAGTAAATAAATTAAGCACTTTAAGGTCTTTTTAGTTTTTTTGACCAGAAATATTTAATTCTTTTTATAGAGTTTACTTCTGTTGGGTCGATTTTTTTGAATTATGGTTTTTGTCATAATTATTATTGAATAACCATTGTTCTAAAGATAAAGATTCTGTTGGAAGGCTTTTTCTTCAGCTTTCGTTTCTGTGGAATTTTTGTACAACTTACCAAAGAACCCTACGCCTCAATAAGAATAAAAAGATGTTTCATAATTTACACAAATAAATTTTTGGCAAAAGAAAAAATTTTTATTTGAATAACATAATTTAATTAGATAAAAATAGTTAAATATATACATAGAATTAACTAAAATTCACGTAAAATATATTTTTTTGAAAAAGAATAAAAATGTAATTTTTGCATTTTAAAAATTTAATTAGATATAATGATAACTCTTAAAGGATTATATAAATCGGCTCGGTTACGTTCTCTGCCTTTTGTCTTTATCTGGGATTATTTTTAGGGAGTGGTATTGCTTATGGGCAAGGCGTTTTTTTCGTATGGATATTTTTTTCTTTTAGCACTTTTAACGACTATGCTTTTTTTCAAATTCTTTTCAGACTATGCAAATGATTATGGAGATGCTCAAAAAGGAACCGATAATGAACATCGTTTGAGGTCCCATTCATGCAATTCAGTCAGGAGAAATTTCTTCTGAAATGAAAAAGTAGTTATTATAACGGCTGTGTTATCTGCTATTTCGGCTATAGTTTTAATTTTTTTACTTCTTTTGGGGTAGATAGTTGGTATGTTTTATTGTTTGCTGTTTTAGGTGCAGGGGCTATATTTTTCTGCTATTCGTTATACTGTAGGGAGGTCAGCTTATGGCTATAAAGGGTTAGGAGATATATTTGTTTTTATTTTTCTTTGGAATAGTTAGTGTAGTTGGTTCTTATTTTTGTATGCCCAAGAGCTGGATAGGAGTGTTTTTCTACCTGCTGTAGCCTGCGTGAATGCTTAGTATGGGGAGTCCTCAACCTCAATAATATGAGAGATATTGTTAATGATAAACAAATGGGAAAGCGAACAATTCCCTGTAAAAATAGGATTTACTCTCGCAAAATATTATCATTATTTTTCTTATCATTGTGCCAATGCTTTTTGATGATGTTATATTCATTGCTCAATTTTTCAATTTGGGACACAAAACTTATATATTTTTTGTGTTTATACCGCTTATTTTTTTCATTTATTTTTTTGTTAAAAACGAATGAGCCTAAAAATTAGATAGTCAATTGAAAGTTGTAGCTCTTTCCACTTTTTTAATGTCTATCTTGTAGGAAAAATAATATGATTTTTGAAAATATTTTATTATATAGAATAAAATTAAATAGAATTAATAAAAATAGTAGAAAAATAATATTTTGTCAGTCTTTATGAAATAAAAGTTATCTTAAAATAACAGAGCGCTTTAAAATGTAATTTATTTAAAAATCAATATTTTAAAAATATTATAGAATACTTTTTATTTAAAAAGTAAAAAAATAATTATGTAAATAAAATTAAAAATGTATTTTTGCAACTGCGAAAATTATATATTTTAAATATTAAATAATTCACTGTAATGATACGAAAAATCATTGGTAAATTTTTATTACTGAGTGTTTTACTCTTTACTTTTTGAAAGTTGGGCAAACCCACAAGAAGCAAAAAGAAGAAGAGAATATAACTGAGTTCATAATGCATCACATTGCAGATGCGCACGACTATCATTTGTGGGGGAATGTTTCTGTTCCACTTCCCTGTCATTTTATGGACAAATGAAGGACTTGTTACTTTTTATGTCAAGTGAATTTCATCACGATGATTCAGGTCAAGTAATTGTAAAAAAAGGCAATCAAGAATTTGCTAAAATTCACGGGCAAATTTATTATGCACAAGGAGGTATAAATTATGATGAGGCTCATAAAGTGCAGAATTTAAGACCATTAGATTTTTCGATTACTAAAAAAACGTAGTGGTTTTTTATTCCTTACTGCAATAGTTATATTTTTAATATTTACAACTGTAGCAAGGTCTTACAAAAATCAGAAAAAGTACAAGCTCCAAAAAGGATTTGCTAATTTGATGGAATCTTTTGGTGCTTTTTTTGTTAGAGATGATATTGCTATTCCTAATATTGGTAGTCATAAATATGAGAAATTTATGCCCTTTATTTGCTTACAGTATTTTTTTCCTTATTTTTAATAGGCAAATTTATTAGGTTTAGTTCCTATTATTTCGGGTACTCTTACTAATGATATTATTTTTACAGGAACTTTGGCGCTTGCTACATTCTTAATCACTACTTTTAGTGGAAATAAACATTATTGGAAACATATTTTGCGACCCTGGTGTGCCTCTTTGGTTAGCTCCTATTATGATACCTGTAGAGTTGATAGGTATGTTTACAAAACCTTTTCTTTAATGGTCAGATTGTTTTGCAAATATACAGCAGGACATATTATCATAATGAGTTTGATAGGTCTTATATTTATATTCAAATCTGTTTATATTTCATTAGTTTCTGTGCCTATGGCTCTTTTTATCAATATATTAGAGCTTTTTGGTTGCATTTATTCAGGCATATGTATTTACATTGCTTTCAGCTTTGTTTATTGGAGGAGCAGTAGCAGAGGAACATCATTAATCAAGTAAATTTAGTATTAATTTTTATAAATAATTTTTAATTATGAGTTTAGCAGGAATTGAGCTGCAATTGCAGCATTGGCAGCAGGTTTTGGTATTGGTAAAAATCGGTGCTTCCGCAGTGGAAGGTATCGCCTCGTCAGCCAGAAGCTGGTTCAAAAATTCAAGGAGCTATGATTATTGCAGCTGCTCTTATTGAAGGGGTTGCCCTTTTTGCGGTGGTTGTTGCCTTAGTAAAATAATCGTTAAAATAAAATCCGTTCTGTAACGGTTGGTTCCAGAGCGGATTTTTCAAAGAACAAAAAAATAGAGTAAAAAGTATAAAAATGGATATTTTAAAACCCGAAGGTCTTAGTTTTTGGACAATTATTGTTTTTGTTATTTTGTTATTTTTTTATTAACAAAATATGCTTTGGAAGCCTATTCTTAAAGCTATAAAAGAACGAGAAAAAAATCAATTAATGATGCTTTTAGCTTCTGCAGAGGAGGCAGAAATGGCTAACTTGAAAGCAGATAATGAAAAGCTATTAGCACAGGCAAGAGCAGAGCGAGATGCTATGCTTAAGGAAGCTCGTGAGATAAAAAGATAAAATTGTAAATCAAGCTAAAGAGGAAGCACAACTTGAAAGCCAAAAAAATAATAACACAGGCTAAAAATTTCTATTGAAAATGAGAAAAACAGCTTTAGCAGAGCTTAAAAATCAAGTAGCAGATATTTCTTTAGAGATAGCTCAAAAAGTAATTTCTAAGGAACTCTTCACAAGCTAAACAAGAAGAATTGATAGGTAATTTATTAAACGATATCACTCTAAAAATAATCGTATGCAGTCTGTAAAAGTTCCTAAAAAGATACGCCAAAAGCATTGCTTAGTTTTTGCCATAGAGAAAAAAACAGGAAGATGTTCTCTGTGAAGAAATGCAGTCTTTTGGTAAATGTAATTCACGAAAAATACGGAGTTGCGTTCATTGTTGCGCTCACCAGTTGTTAAATCTGAGCTTAAAAAGAATATTTTAGAAGCTATTTTCTCAGAAAAATCTGAAGTTTTTAGGAAGATTTTTGGTATGTTAGCTCAAAATAAAAAGAATGTCTTCTACTTATGCAATAGCAAAAGAATTTATTTTTGCAGTATAACCAATATAAAGATAATGAAACAGCTGTGGTTATAACAGCACAACCTATTTCAGATTCTTTAAAAAAATAAAATTTTTAGCAAAAAGTAGAACAATTGACAGGGAAAACAAATATTTCTTTTGAAAAAAATAAAATTGATGAAAATATCATAGGAGGTTTCATTCTACGTATTGACGACTTACAATATAATGCAAGTGTTTCTAATAAATTAAATATTATTAGAAATAATTTCCAAGAAAAATGTATTTGTTTAAATAAAAATATTAACTATAAAAGATATTCATATATAATATAATTATCTTTAAAAAGAATTTAAAAATGGCACAAATAAAGGCAGCTGAGGTATCAGCAATTCTTAAAAACAATTAGCAAACTTTGATGAGTCTGTTTCCTTAGAAGAAGTAGGAACAGTGCTTGAAGTAGGAGATGGGATAGCTCGTGTTTTTGGACTTACTAAGGTAGAAAACGGTGAGCTAGTTCGTTTTGAATCAGGACAAGAAGGTCTTGTATTAAACCTTGAAGAAGACCACGTAGGGTGGTATTATTAGGTTCTTCTACTCAAATAAAAAGAAGGAGATACTGTAAAACGAACTAAAACAATTGCTTCTATAAAAGTAGGAGAGGGCATTGTTGGACGTGTAATTAATACTTTTGGGTGAACCTATTGATGGGAAAGGTCCTATTTTTAGGACAGCTTTTACGAAATGCCTTTTGAACGTAAAGCACCAGGTGTTATTTTCCGTCAACCAGTAAATGAACCTCTACAAACAGGAATTAAAGCTATTGATGCAATGATTCCAATAGGTAGAGGGCAAAAGAGAATTAGTTATTGGAGATAGACAAACAGGGAAAAACAACCGTTTGTATAGATACGATTCTTAATCAAAAAGAATTTTTATGATGCAGGCAAACCTGTATATTGTATTTATGTAGCTATTGGAGCAAAAAGGCTTCTACTGTTGCAGGGATAGCTAAAATATTAGAAGATGCAGGTGCTGGCTTATACAACTATAGTTGCTGCAAATGCTTCAGACCCAGCTCCAATGCAAGTTTATGCTCCTTTTGCTGGTGTAGCAATAGGTGAGTTTTTTCCGTGATACGGGTCGTCCTGCTCTTATTGTTTTATGATGACCTTTCTAAACAAGCTATGGCGTATCGTGAGGTGTCTCTTTTACTTCGTCGCCCACCAGGACGTGAAGCTTACCCTGGAGACGTTTTCTACTTACACTCTCGTCTTTTTGGAGCGTGCTGCAAAAATTATCAAAGATGATAGCGTAGCGCGTAATATGAATGACCTTCCTGAGGCTATTAAACCAATTGTAAAAGGAGGAGGTTCGTTAACAGCTTTACCTATTATAGAAACTCAAGCGGGAGACGTATCAGCTTATATTCCTACGAACGTAATTTCTATTACAGATGGGCAGATATTTTTAGAGTCAGACCTATTTAACTCTGGTGTACGTCCAGCTATTAACGTAGGTATTTCTGTGTCTCGTGTAGGAGGTTCTGCTCAGATTAAGTCAATGAAAAAGTAGCTGGAACTCTGAAACTTGACCAAGCTCAATTCCGTGAATTGGCTGCTTTTGCAAAATTTGGTTCAGACCTTGATGCTGCAACAAGTAACGTTATTGAGAAAGGAAAACGAAATGTTGAAATTCTTAAACAATCTCAAAATGACCCTTATAAGGTAGAAGACCAAGTGGCTATTATCTATGTAGGTTCTAAGAATTTACTTCGTCAAATTCCTGTAGAGCGAGTTAAAGAGTTTGAAAAAGATTATTTAGAAACTCTTCGTACTGCTTATGAATCTACATTGTTAGAGCTTAAAGCAGGGAAAATCAATGATGAAATTACGGCTATTTTAGAGAAAGTTGCAAAAAGAAGTAGCTACGAAATTTATATATAATAAAAATATTCACTCTGATAAAAATTAAAAATATTCACTAACTAATTTATTATTAAATTTATTATTAAATTTATTATTAAATTATTTTATGCCAACATACATTTATTTTTATTATAGCTGTTATTGTATTGTTATATGGCTATAAGTTTTTACTATTCATTTGTTATTAGTAAAAAGAAGTTACAAAAATCAGGTAGGAAGTATTAATCAAAATCCCTTATCTGAGGAACAAAAACGATTACTTGCTTTTTGGAGCAATATTATCATACCATAGAGGGGAAGATATATTAAGTATAGTTCCAAATCAAGGATTAGATAAGTACATTTATGGATTGCGTAATCAATGGCAGATTAGTAATTCATCAGATGCTAAAACAAGTTTTTATCAGAATTGTTAGAATTACAACGTTCATTATCTTTTTCAACCATTATTTGACCAATCTTCGCCAAAAACTTGCGAAAATACAAAAAGCTATTGCTAAAAATTAGAAATAGAATTAGAGCAAGTAGAAGCTGTAAAAACGGCATACGCTTGGGATGTGTGTAGGGCAGCTTCTTTATCAAAAATGGTGTTATTGGTGTGGTTTTATTTCTGAGGAAGAAATGTGGAGTATTCTGCAAAAATATCAGAAATAGCCAAACAAAATAGTAAGAATTGGCAAGATTATATGGTGTCATTCTTGTTAGGAAGAACTATACAAGGGTTTGATTTGGAAAGATATTGACATAGAAGCGAAAACAGTTGTTAAAGTCTAAAAATCCAATATTTGGAAAAAGTTAAAGATATTGATGTTTATCAAAAATATTCTTTATAGAAAAATATAAATTATCAGAGTGAATATTTCAATTACTTTTCAAAAAGTAATTACCAAAAATTAAAGAAAAAGAATATTAGAGTAAAGTTAAAGTACTCATTTAGAATATGGCAAATTTAAAAGAAATACGAAGTAGAATAGCCTCCATTAATTCTACAATGCAGATAACTAGTGCAATGAAAATGGTCTCTGCGGCCAAATCTAAAAAGCACAAGACGCCATAATGGCAATGAAACCTTATGCAAACAAACTCAATGAGTTACTCAATTCATTGGGGTCTGCCTTGGGAGAAAGTAACTTTTATGCCCTCGTACTGAATCTCCTGAAAAATATTTTAGTGCTTGCAATTACCTCAGATAGAGGTCTTTGTGGTGCCTTTAATTCTAATATTATTAAGCAAGCTTTGGCTATTTCTGAGCGTTTTGAAGGTAAAAATGTAACTTTCCGTACTATTGGGGAAAAAGGGAATGATATACTACGAAAAACAGGAAAAAGTAGTTTGCTTTTGATGAACATATTTTTGATTCGCTTTCATTTGCTAAAATAACACCAATAGCAGAGGAATTAATGAATGCTTATCAATCAGGTACTTACGATAAAATTATTTTGTTGTATAATAGTTTTTAAAAATGTGGCTACTCAGGTAGTAACAGAAGAAATATTCTTACCTATTCAGCCTGTATCTGAAAAAATAATGAAGCTTCTTTTGGATTATATTTATGAACCATCAAAAACAAACAATTGTAGATGCATTGATACCAAAAATCTCTCAAAATGCAATTGTATAAGGCGCTTGAGACTCATTTGCCGCAGAACACGGAGCTAGAATGACAGCAATGCATAAGGCAACTGATAATGCAACAGAGCTTCGTAACCAATTGAAACTTACTTATAATAAAGCTCGACAAACAACAATTACGAATGAAATACTTGAAATAGTTGCAGGAGCAGAAGCATTAGGTAAATAATATTTTTAATTATAAAAATTTCAAGCCTTGATATAAATCTAATTATCAAGGTTTTTATTGTTTAAATAATATATTTAGATTACACTAAAAATGTTTTTATTAATCTGAATATTTTTGTATCTTTGCACCTCGTGGAAAAATGAAAGATAAAAATGGAGACAATAATTAATTATTTAGGAACTATAAATCCTGTATTGGCAGCTCCATATGCTACTTTATTTACTTGGGGAGTAACAGCTCTTGAGCTAGTTTAGTATTCTTTTTAAGAATAGTAATAAAGCAGTAATGGATGGTATGCTTGGTTTTTACAGGAGGGGTAATGGTAGCAGCAAGTGTGTGGAGTTTGCTTTATCCCTGCCATAGCAATGAGCTGAAGGAGAACGATTTGTAAAAAGTAATACCAGCAGTAGTAGGATTTTTAACAGGGGCAATGTTTATTTATGCTCTTGATAGACTTTTACCTCATTTTCATGCTAATTTTAAGCAAACAGAAGGGGTAAAAATCTCCTTGGCAAAGAACAACATTACTTGTTTTGGCTATTACTTTACATAATATTCCTGAGGGGTTGGCTGTTGGGGTGCTTTTTGGAGGAGTAGCTGCAGGGATACCCGAGGCTTCAATAGGTGGAGCTGTTACTTTAGCTATTGGGATTGGGTTACAAAATTTTTCCAGAAGGGATAGCTGTTTCTATGCCTTTAAGGAGAATGGGGGCTTAGTCGTAGAAAAAGTTTCTTTATGGACAATTGTCAGCTGTTGTGGAGCCCTATAGCAGGTGTTTTTAGGAGCCTTTTTCAGTGGTATTTTTACGCCTGTATTACCTTATGCTTTAGCTTTTGCAGCAGGGGCTATGATTTATGTAGTGGTAGAGGAAACAATTCCAGAATCTCAGCAAAAATCGAAATACAGATGTCTCTACAATTGGTTTTTAGCAGGCTTTGTTGTAATGATGGTTATGGATGTAGCCTTAGGCTAGGAAAAATATTAAAAGAAATTATTATTATATTAGAGCAAAAAGGTATAAAAGTAATAAAAGCAAATAGAATAGGTTATCTCCAAGATAGCCTATTTTTGTGAAAAATTATGGTCAATAAAAAGGTTGTAGTTTTTAAAAATAACTATAAAATAATAGTTAATTAATAAATATTTTTTTGTATTTTTGGAGAAAATTTTAAAGAAAAATATTTATGAAAAAGTAGTTGGATTGGGCGAAATTTTATGGGATATTTTTCCAAATCAGAAAGTTTTAGGCGGAGCTCCTGCCAATTTTGCTTTATCATATTTCTCAATTTGCTTTTTGATGGTTGTGTGGTTAGTGCCATAGGGGATGATATTTTAGGTAAGGAGATTTTAGAGAATTTAAAAAGATTAAATTATTTTTATAGAAACTACATCTTTTCCTACAGGGACAGTAGATATTTATATTGATAATCAGGGAGTTCCTAAATATACAATTCCTGAAAAATGTAGCTTGGGATAATATTCCTTTTTCTGAACAAACAAAGCTTTTTAGCTCAAAAATACAGATACTGTTTGTTTTTGGTTCTTTGGCACAACGGCATAAATTCAAGAGAAACAATTTATCATTTTTAAAAAAACAATGCCCAAGGAAAGCTTTGAAAAATATTTGATATAAATCTGAGATTGAACTATTATACACCTGAAATTATAGAAAATTCATTAGTACAAGCTAATATATTGAAAAATTAATGATGAAGAGGTCGTAAAAGTAGCAAAAACTCTTCGGGTGGCAAGGTTCTGAAAGAATAATTTGTGAAAAATTGGCTACTTTATATAATTTGAATTTTTAATATTGACCAAAGGAATAAATGGGAGCTTGGTTCTTACTCCAAATAAAGAATCATTTCTGCCCACCCAAAAAGTAAAAGTAGTAGATACAGTTGGAGCGGGAGACTCTTTTTACGGCAGCCTTTGTAGCTTCATATCTTAAAGGTTTTTCTTTTGAAGAAGCCCATACATTAGCTGTTGAAGTTTCTGCTTATGTATGCCAACAACACGGAGCAATGCCAAAATTATCAGACCATTATCTTCAATTATTTAACAAATAGTAAATATAGCAAAAGTTAAATATCATAGAGCTGTAAGGCGTTTTTATTTCAGTTTTGATATGATCCGCAAGGTGCTGAGGTTCTATAACTTTTACATATGCCCCATAGGAGAGAATCTCCTTAACAAAGTCGGGAGTAATTTTCACTTTTAGAGAAAGGATGATTTCCTCTGGGGTATCCTTAATAAAGACTTGAGAACGGTGCAAAGGTATCGCTCTGAGGTATTCAGCAGGATTCGGTGTGAAAAACGAATCACTCTCCTCCTTTTTAAAAAGAAAGAAGAACTTTTTCCGCTTTAGTACGGTCATTATCTACCCATACCCCCAAAAACTATCATCAAAAAAACGTTCAATCTCCTTAGGCGGGTCATACATACGTTTAATCCCCTATATCCTCAATAGATTTAATACGATCAAGACCAAATACTCTAAGTAGTTTTTTATCTACATCCAAAGCAACACATACCATCTCCGTTGAGATTCTTTTGAGTAAATAAGGTTCAATCGTACGTATTTGCACCTCTTTGCTCCCCAAAACTTTATGGTAGTGTATTTCTATCTGCTTTTTGTTTCTTAATAGCATCCAACAAAGGGGAAAAGGTATTGCGTTCCTTGTGGTATCTCGTTTGTCAAATAAAAATAGATTCTGACAGCTTTCCGTAATAATTCTGCAATGCGTGATACACATCAAACGCCTCTAACAAGTTTTGAGAAAAGCTTCTGCCCTCGTCTATAATCTGATATTCTTGAGTCGATCGGTTACACTTTATAAAAACACGATATACCTCTGCAATGATAGGAATATCCCGCTGTAAGGTACGTTGAGATAATCTTTCTCTCAATATTCATCTCACTTATTTCCCAATAATGCTCTAATTGCTTAAATGTAGAGGGTTTTCATACGTAATCGCTCAAGGATAAAGCGATGTCTTAAAAACATTAGCTAAACTCATCTTTCTATTTTTAGACAAAGATACGATTTTTCAAAACGACAAGTTATTGCGCTTTTACGTTTATAATTTTGCCCCATAAAATAAAACCATTATGAATATAGCCATTGTTGGGGGCGTGATTTTAGCGACTATACCCTATTGAAAGAAAGCATTTTATCGTATATTTCTATATACGGAGTACTCGATAACATCGTATCGGGAGGTGCTAAAAGGTGCCGATACCCTTGCGGCTCAATTTGCTACTGAGATAGGTATTCCGCTACTTGTTTTTCAAGCCTGATTACCAAAAGTATGGGCGTGGAGCTACTCTTGTGCGTAACACCCAAATCATTGAAAACGCTCGATGTGGTATTTGCCTTCTGGGACGGACAATCAAAAAGGTACCAAAGATAGCATTACTAAGGAGAAAAACTACAAAAAGAATTATATATCATATCCTACGGAGAAAAGACAGAAGAGAATTAAAAATAAGGCAAAAAGGGCGTTAGTATAAAAATAATTCCGTATCTTTGTCAGCAAATTAATAAAATTTATACGAAAAACTGACGGTACAGAAATAGATAACATATAATAACGTTTCGCTTTTATTTTCTAGCTCGAAATACGACCAATATTAAAAAGTGTAGGAAAGTAAAGTGAAGTGTTATGTATTGCGGGCGTTCCTTTGCTTTTACACTTGCCTTTGGTCGGGCTTCGAGCTACAAAAACGGGATGCCCGCAGCTTTTTATCTAAAAGAAATAAATAGGGGAAGCCGAAAACCTTTCAGAGTAGGTGATATTTTTAAAAATGCAAATTTATGTTACATTGTAAATGGTGTGGAAAAACCTTAAAAGGGAAGATTGTAAGATCTTCAAAAGAAAAATGTTATCGAATGGATAGTGAGCGATAATGTTTATTGTTCTTCAAGATGTAGGGAAGCTCACGAAAAAACTCTCCAAAAATGAAAATGCAGCTCCTAAAAAAAGAAAACATCTATTTTATTATGGATTCTTTTATTTCCTTTTAAAGTAATTTGGTGGGTATTAAGATTTTTTGGAAAATTGTTGGTAAACAAAATTATATGGATCCAGACATATAAAAATAATTATATTTACAGGGCAAAAAAATAGGATTTAATAACAACTAAATATGACTAAAAATGTTTAAAAACTATTAGAAATCATTCGTTCAGATGAGTTTAGAGTACAATTAGTAGAACTCAATGATAATTTTTAACCTAAAAACAAGAACTCTATATCAGAGACTTATTAGTTGAGTTCTTTAACCAAAAATGCAAAGAAGATGAAAAGAGCTATAGTAGAGTATCGGAAAAGATCCCAATAAAAATATTCGTATAGACCTAGCCCTTGTAAAAAGATCTCCAAAAAGAGGAAATACTTATAGAGTTCAAGTATCATTTCCCTAAGGATCCCTCAAATAGAGAAAAAGCAGTCTCTTAAAAAGTACTTTGAAGAAAGAAAAAGAGTGTGATTACTTAATCTCAATAGTTTGTAATGGGAATAAAGAGAAAAAGAGAACAGTTTGAAGAAAAATGGCTTAATAAAGAAACTATTTTTGCAGATAGATATTCTGGAGATAGTCAATGGAAAGAAAAAAACTTGTAGAAGAGCTTAAACCATTAGGGCGTAGCTTTGATTCTATAGAGATAGAAGTTGATAAACCCTTTGAGACTACTTACCACTTTTTTATCTTAGAAAGGGAAAAGTAGTAGATTATTATCTCCTTTTAAAAATTCCCCTAACTCCTTATGAGGTTAGGGGAATTTTTCATTACCTTTGTCAAGTATTTTTCTTCTTTGGAGCTTTCTCATAAGAAAAGAGCATAAGTAAATGTACTTTTGCTATATGTAATAATTTCAAAAGTTTATAAAAATTCTCTAAAAGAATAAACGAAAATAATAATGACAGAAATTTTAAAACGCTATATTGATGCTTTCTAATGCTTTTCGCAAAGCAGCAAACTATCACGAAGGAGCGATAGCTCTTTACGACTTGTTATACTGATTTGCAAGCCAAAAACTGAACGTACTAAGGAAGAGGAGCGTATCCTTACTGATACTTACACCTTATTAGAATATCACCTCTCAGCTTATGAGACTTTCTTACGTATTGCCGACACTACTAATTATAAGGAAAAAGCAAACTATTAGTTTTGGAAGATAAAGCCAAAAACGCATAAAAATACTTTTTGTATCAAGGATGTTCGCAAAATTAAGAGGCAAGCGAGAGCAAAACACCTTTGAGAAAGAGGATTTTTCATTAAAAAGCAACAAAATTCGAGCATCAGTATAAGATACAGCGTGAAAAATACTCGTTTTTCAATAAAAATTAAAAGGTAGCAGATTTGAGTTATTTATCAATACCCAAATTACCTTTTGAAGAATGTTTTTGAAAAATAAAAGAATACTTAGAATGGTTCGCTACTGCTAAAGAAGTTATTATCAATAGCTTTAACAACGAATTTAAAAACTATGAATTTATTCCAAAGCTGACGATAATTGATATGAAACCCCAGAAGTATATCGTATGAGAGTAGATGTAGGGGAAAAAGGGTTCTTTGCCAATGTAGAAGCAGCAGATATTTACACTGATCACTTGTTAATCATAGAATTTGAAGAAAAAGAAATCACCCATATGTGGTTAGACGGATAAAATACAGATATGAATTTCTTTTATAAAAATAGAAATAATCATCGAGAAAAAGCTCAAAAATAAAATTTTTATTTTGGAGCTTTTTAGTAACAAATATAAAAGTTTAAAAATCAATACCAAAAACCATCACTAGAGCCTTCTTCATCATTAGAAAGAGCATCTCCAGTACAGTTGAAGTTATTTTCCATTCCTTCAGGTTTTTGGGAATTGTCCTTGGAAATTTCTAATTCTTTATTTTCATAACATTTTTCATAAAATATCCCCAAATAGGCAACGCCATAGTTGCCCCTTGCCCTCAAAAGCAATTCCTTTGAAATGTACAGAACGATCTTCACCACCAACCCATACACCTGTAGCTAAGTTCGGCACCATCTCCTATAAACCAACCATCAGATTGGTTCTGTAGTACCTGTTTTTTTCCTGCAATGGGATTGGTAAAAAGCATAGGATAACCTGTAATAACATTTTTATAAATGGAATTATAAGCATCACTACCTTTAGTCTTAAACGAGCGCCTGACCCTGATTGTGTAACTCCTTCCATAAGGTTTATCACAGTATTGGCAACTTCTCTCGCTTACAACATCGTGAGTTTCTGGGATATATTCAAATAATACTTTTTCCGTTTCGGTCTTCAATACGTGTTACAACAATAGGTTTTTACATAAACGCCTTCATTAGCAAAAGTGCCATAAGCCCCGACCATTTCATATAGAGTAATATCGGCAGAACCTAATGCTATGGAAGGAAGTTCAGGTATTTCAGATGTGATACCCAATTTATGCACCATTTTTGTAACAGGCACGGGTCCTACTTTATCCATTAAATTCTGCTGTGATGGAATTAACAGAGTTAGCCAAAGCAGACTTTAGAGTCATCATTTTTCCACTAAATCCTCCCCCTGTATTTTTTAGGACACCAGGCTTGTGCGTTTCCATATTTATTTTTCTTCTATACAAGTTTGAACATCAGGAGCTGGTCACAAGGTTTGTAGTGTAATTGGTCTATTGCAGTAGCGTATACAAATGGTTTAAATGTAGAGCCCTACTTGGCGTGCACCTTGTATTACTTGGTCATATTGGAAATTTTTATAATCAATACCCCCAACCCACGCTTTTATATGTCCTGTTTGTGGTTCTAAGGACATCATAGCAGCACGTAAGAAAAGACTTATAATATTTTTATAGAATCTATCGGAGACATAATGGTGTCAATAGTTCCGTTCCAAGAAAAAAACTTTCATAGGTATTTTTTTCAGAAAAAGATTTATGAATATCTTCTTCTGAGTAACCTAATTCTTTTCATTTTGTACCAACGATTAGAATTTTTATAGCTCGGTTGATGATTTTTATCAATTTCTTCTTGAGAAACATTAAGAAAAGGAGCAGTTTTATTCTTTTTAGATTATTTTTCTTCAAAAAGCTTTTTGTAAATTCTTCATATGGTTTTTACAGCTTCTTCGGCATAAGTTTGCATACGAGAATCTATTAGTAGTATATTTTTTAATCCATCTGCATAGATGTTGTATTTACTACCATCTGGTTTAGGGGTTTTCATCTATCCATTTTTTTCATATAAGAGCGAAGATATTCACGGAAATACGTTGCAATACCTTCATTATGAGACTCTGGATTGAAATTTAACTCTAATGGGATTTGTTGCAAAAGAATCTTTTTCTTTGGTAGTAATAAATCTATCCATTTGAGCTAATACTACATTACGTCTATTTAGCACCCCTTGAGGATTTTTTTGATAGGGTTGTATAGAGAGGAATTTTTGAACATTCCTACTAACATAGCTCCTTCTTCGATTTTTAAATCTTTTTGGTTCTTTTTCCAAAATAAATACGAGCAGCAGAGCGAATACCATCAGCATTATTATTGAAATCGTATTCATTGAAATACATCGTAATAATTTTCTTTCTTTGTGTACTGGCGCTCTAAACGTGTTGCTATAATCCACTCTTTAATTTTTTCTGAACATAACGTTCCATTTTTCTTTTAGAGCCTTCTCTGTGAAAGAGCAATTTAGCCAACTGTTGGGAGATAGTAGAGCCCCCACGTTGTCCTAAGAAAAACAATAGAACGAAGTGTACCTCTGCCATCAATACCTGAGTGTTCGAGAAAACGCTCATCTTCTGTGGCTATGAGGGCATTTACTAAGTATTCGGGTAATTCTTCATAAGTTACAGCAGTACGATTGTCTTTTAGGTAAAATTTACCCAAAGTATGCCCATCCGCAGTTACAATTTCTGTTGCTAAATTAGTTTCAGGGTTTTCTAATCGTTCAAAAAGTAGGCATTTCTCCAAATAAACCTATTGACGCTAAAAACATCAGAAACCCTGTTAATAATCCTCCAAAGATAACTCCCCAAAAAATTTTTGAGTTGTTTGCTTTTTAGGTAAAATATTTGTTCTTGTATTTTGTTTCTTTTGACATATTAAAAAAATTATCTTAATTCTTCGTCCCAATTTCCTTGCACTTTCAATACTTGTTCTATAACATCACGGACAGCTCCCAAGCCTCCATTTTCTATGAGATATATATTTGGCTATATTTTTACTTCTGGTACAGCATCTTGTGGGCAAGTAGGAATCCCTACAGTTTTCATAGGTAGAACATCAGGAATGTCATCGCCCATATATAGAATATTTTCAGGTTTTATATTTTTAGAGATGTAATCGTTAAGAGGTTCCATTTTACGATTGTTTCCCATATAAATGTCATAAATACCTAAATCATTGAAGCGTATTTTTGTGCCTTGGTTTGTTCCTCCTGTAATAATGCAAACATTATAGCCTTTTATTTACAGCTTGTTTTTAAGGCAAAACCATCACGAACATTCATTGAGCGTAGAAGTTCTCCTTCTGTGGTTACTAATATTTGGCAAGGAGTCATTACCCCATCAATGTCAAATATAAAAAGTTGTGATATCTTTTAAGTATTCTTTTGTAATTTTTATTTTCCATAAGTATTTCGTATTGAGTTTGTTAATATTTTTATAAATTTTCGTTGTTTTCTAAAAAGTTGCAAATGAGCATCAATAGTTTGGGTATCTCCTCGCCTTGCTAGGTCCTGTTTGTGCTTCAAAAAGATAAATCTTGAGTTTTCTGATAAGTTTCTGCCAATAAAGGTTTTAAAATTTCAAAAGGGATATTATTCCTTTACAAATTTCTTCGCTTAGAAACCAAATATGATTCGAGAAGTTATTCAAAAACAGCTGAAATATGTAAGAATTTCCGCTGAGCACTATCCATTATATAAATTTTTCTGAAAAACTTTTTGCTATATCCATAAGCAAAAAGTAAGTCTGCTTTATTTTCAGCTTCAATACAAAAGATAATTCTTTGAAGTATAGCTCTTTATCTTTTTGAGAATGATTGAACAGGATACAAAACACCTCGTCTGTATCTAATAAAAGTATATCTGTATTCCCTGAAGTATGTACAACTAACTGATTTTCAAAGGGTAATTTTTAGAGAAAGAAGATATTTCTTCATCTTTTATACAAATTAAATATAAATCAGCAGGCTTTTATTTGAGATAAATCATTGATTTTTCAGTAGTTTATTTTTGTCAAAGTGAGAGCTAAATTCACTTCGGTTATAAATTTGTTGTAAAATTAATTTTTATTCTCAGAGATTTGTTTTTGCAAAATGATAGGCTACATTTCCTGCTCCAAGGATAGTTATTTTTCATTATGATTGGGCTTTTGTTTTTGTTAAAAATAACAAAAATATACCAGCAATAATAAAAGGAATACTAAGCCATTGCCCAGTTGAGAAAAATACCCAAAAGTGCTCTCGAAACCTCCTTGGCTTTCTTTAACAAATTCTACAAAAACGAATTGTCCAAAGTGCAATTAAGAACACACCAAAATGAAATAAGGCTGGTTACGTTTATTTGTTTTTCCAGTATAAATAATAAAGTATCCAAAATAAGAAGAAGTAGCAAACCGCTTCATACAATTGAGCTGGGTGGCGGTAAGGTATTTGGTTGTAAATATCTGAAAATTCTGGGTTAGAAATGATTTCTTCAAAAGGCTTTTTAGGAGTATTTTTGCCCTGTGATTTGCATAGCATCTATAGGACGAAGCCAGCTTTCTCCTTGCAAAAATTTTACTGCAAAAAGTGAAAGATTTATCAACTATTTTTCCGTTAATTTCAGAGTTTATAAAATTTCCGATACGGACAAACATACCTCCTATTGTGATAGGAATAACAATTCGGTCAAGCACCCAAGATAGCTTGAACTCAGGGAATTTTTCTAATAAATAAAATCATTGAAATAATAATTCCTACTGCAGCTCCGTGGCTAGCAAGCCCTGAAAAACCTACTAATTTAAACTCTGGTGAAAAACTTAAAAGGTAAAAATAATTTCAAGTAAATTATCTTTGAAATAATCCCAATCATAGAAAAACAATGTCCCTAATCTTGCCCCCAATTAGCATAGCAAGCCCAACATAAATAACCAAAGAATCTAATCGTTCTAAGGATTTATTCTCTTTTAAGAAAATCTTTTTCATTATGTAAAAGCCTAAAACAAAAAGCAATTACATACATTAAGCTGTAATAACGAATTTGTATAAAATGTAAATCAAAGAGAAATTTCGTTAGATTCCAATTCATAATTCTTTTATTTTTAGAATGCAAAGATACATCTTATTTTTGAAAAAGTATTTATAAGAGAATAAAATTTAATGACTTGCCGATTTAAAAATGTTAATTAAATATCGTGTAAATAATTAAATAAAAATCTGTTAAAGAAATAATTTTGATTTCTCTAAAAATACGTATTTTTGCACTTTAAATGAAAACTGGTGAATAAAGAAATTCTTTTTAAAAGCATTAGGGACAAAAGTAAAACAACAGAACAGCTTATAACACAACTCCTATCAGGAGATATATTTTTCTGTTAGAGGCTTAATGGGGTCTTCTTTGTCATTTTGTTTTGGCTCAGGCATATCTTTCTGTACGCAAGCCTTTGTTTTGTCTGTAATGATAAAGAAGAAGCTGCGTATTATTTAAATGATTTAGAAAATTTTCTTGGGCAAGAAAACGTTCTCCGAGTAGTTATCGGAGACCTTATCAAGTAGAAGAAACGGATAACGCTAATGTTCTTCTACGAGCAGAGGTGTTGAGTAGATTGGCAGAGCCTAACCCAAATTTTGTGATTATAAGCTATGCCGAAGCTCTTTTTGAAAAAGTAATAACCCGTAAAGAGTTAGAAAAGAGCACTTTAAAGCTAAAAGTAGGAGAAACACTTTCTTTAGATACATTGAAATGAAACGCTTTTTGAATATCATTTCAATAGGGTAGATTTTTGTAACAGAACCAGGCGAATTTTTCAGTTAGAGGAGGTATCGTAGATGTGTTTTCTTTTTCTAATGATATGCCTTACCGAATAGAGTTTTTGGAGAACAAATAGATAGTATTCGTACCTTTGATGTAGAAAGTCAACTTTCGGTATTGCGTGTAAATCAGGTAGTTATTATTCCTAATGTAGAAAATAAATCTGTCGAAGAGAACCGACAAAGTTTTTAGAATCATTACCAAAAATACAAATAATTTTTGTTAAAGATATAGAGCTTTTTGATGACAGAATTAACCGAATGTATGCCAAAGCTGAAGAGTCTTTCTCTCAATTTTTCATCAGCTGTGAAACATTTACCCCCTCACGAATTATTTTGTCAAGGGAAAAGAACTTTTTGTCCCCAATTTTCAGAATATCAGTTAATAAAAAAATTAATCCCCTTTCAGAGAAAAAGCTCTAAACGAAATTGTATTTCAAACACGAGTACAACCTTCATTCAATAAACGTTTTTGAGTTGCTTATCAGTCATTTACAAGAAAAATATAATGAAGGTTATACTAATTATATTGTCTGTGTAAGTGAGCAACAAGCAAAGCGATTTTTCAGATATTTTTGCAGAACTACATCAGGACGTACCTTGCCAAATGTTGGTTTTTACCCTTAGCTTTTTAGGGCTTTTTCTGACATAGAAACAAAAAAATTAATTGTTATACAGACCATCAAATACTAGAACGTTATCATAAATTTAACATTCGTAATGGTTATGCTAAAAAGCAATCTATAACACTGAAAGAACTTAATCAACTTGAAATAGGAGATTATGTAACGCATATTGACCACGGGATAGGTAAATTTGCAGGATTACAAAAATAGATATTGAAGGTAAAAACAAGAAGCTATAAAACTAATTTATGGAGATAGAGACGTACTTTACGTAAGTATTCATTCATTACATAAAAATAACAAAAGTATAACGGGAAAGATGGCAAGGCTCAAAAAGTATATAAACTTGGTAGCAACGCTTGGAAGGCTTTTAAAACAAAAACAAAAGCTAGAGTAAAAGAAATAGCTTTTTAATCTTATTAATCTTTTATGCAAAACGAAAAAGAAGCTCTCGGATATGCTTTTTGCACCAGACTCTTTTACAAAAAGAATTGGAAGCCTCATTCCTTTATGAAGATACGCCAGACCAAAGTAAAGCGACCATTGAAGTAAAAATGGATATGGAAAGTGAAAGACCAATGGATAGGCTTTGTATGTGGAGATGTAGGCTTTGGTAAGACCGAAGTTGCTATTCGGGCAGCGTTTAAAGCTGTAGATAATAGCAAACAAGTAGCGGTACTTGTGCCTACAACTATTTTAGCTTTTTCAACATTATAAAACTTTTTTTCTGAACGGATGAAAGAGCTACCCGTTCGGATAGAGTACTTAAATCGATTTGTACCTCCTAAAAAGAAAAAGAAATTCTCTTCGGGGTGAAAAACGGTACTGTAGATATTCTTATAGGAACGCATCAAAATTGTAAATGAGTCTGTTAAATATAAAGAATTAGGACTTTTGATTATTGATGAAGAACAGAAGTTTGGCGTAGGTGTGAAAGATAAATTAAAATCTCTTAAAGAAAACCTTGATGTATTGACTCTTACAGCAACGCCTATTCCTCGTACTTTACAGTTCAGCCTTATGGCAGCCCGAGATTTATCTGTTATTACTACTCCGCCACCCAATCGTTATCCGATAGAGAGTCAAGTAGTTATGTTTTAATGAAGAAGTAATTCGAGATGCCGTTTCTTATGAAATTCAGCGTGGAGGTCAAGTATTTTTTTATTCATAATCGAGTGGAAAATATACAAGAAATAGCAGGAATGATACAAAGACTTGTGCCTGATGCTAAAATAGGAGTAGGGCACGGACAGATGGATGGAAAACAACTTGAAGAAGTAATGCTTTCTTTTATGAATGGAGATTTTGACGTTCTTGTAGCTACAACAATTATTGAAAGTGGTCTTGATGTTCCCAATGCAAATACTATTTTTTATTCATAATGCTCAAAATTTTGGGCTTTCAGACCTTCATCAAATGCGAGGACGTGTAGGAAGAAGTAATAAAAAGGCTTTTTGTTATTTCATAACACCTCCTTTTCAACAATGAGTGAAGATGCTCGAAAAAAGAATAGAAGCAATAGCTCAATTTACAGACCTCGGAAGTGGGTTTAATATCGCTATGAAAGACCTCGAAATACGTGGCGCAGGAGATTTACTCGGTGGAGAACAAAGCGGTTTTTATTAATGATATTGGTTTTGAAACATATCAAAAATTCTTCAAGAAGCTATCTTAGAACTAAAAAGATAATGAATTTGCAGAATTATATAAGGAAGAAGAAAAAGAAAAACATACCTTTCAGATACTCAGTTGGATAGCGATTTTGAATTACTTTTCCCTGACAATTATATAAACAATATTGCTGAACGACTCAATTTATATAATGAATTGAGTAATTTAACCAAAGAAGAACAATTACAACGTTATGAACTTAACCTAATTGACCGTTTTGGAGAACTTCCTCAACAAGCTAAAAGATTTGCTTAATTCTGTTCGTATAAAATGGATTGCAACCAAAAATGGGAATGGAAAGAATTATACTCTAAAAGCAGGTAAATTGACAGGATATTTCATATCAGACCAACAAAAGTAAATTCTATCAAAGTAATGCATTTCAAAAAGTTTTACAATTTGTACAAATAAATGCAGATAAATGCAAACTTACAGAAAAAAAGAAACTCGAAAATGGCTTTACGCTTAGTCCTTACAATGGACAAAAATAACAAGTATCGACAAAGCGCTTCGTATTTTTACAATGGATTAATGAAAACTAAAAATTATGACACATTCAGAAGAAAATTATTTAAAAGTGATTTATCATCTTTCTTGTTCAGATTTTGACAAGGAAGTCTCTACCAATGTTATTGCTGAGGCGTTACAAACAAAAAGCCTCTTCGGTTACAGATATGCTAAAAATGGCAGAAAAAGGCTGGATAGAGTACAGAAAATATCAAGGAGCTTCTCTTTCTGAAGAAGGTAAAAATAGCCTTGAATGTTATTAGAAAACATCGTCTTTGGGAAGTTTTTGGTTGAAAAACTCAATTTCTCTTGGGACGAAATTCACGAAGTTGCTGAACAGTTAGAACATATAGAGTCAGATAAAGCTTATAGAAGAATTAGATCAAATTTCTTCAATACCCAGATACAGACCCCACGGAGACCCTATTCTGACAAAGATGGTAATATGCCCGTGCAGCAGCAAATTTTATTAAGCGAACTCTCTGAAAAACCAAAAAGGATTATGTATTGGAGTGAAAAATACAACCAAAAGATTTTTTGCAATATTTAGATAAAATCCAGATTTCTATCGGAGATAATATTCAGGTAATCAGTATTCAACCCTTTGATAATTCTTACCAAATTATGGTAGGGAAAGAAGAAAAAGCATTTCTTCTTTGATAGCTAAAAATATATATGTTAAAAAATATAAATAATTCCAAATGTGAGGAAAAACATTTACTTTTTGTGCCTTATTTTTATGATTTTTAGACTATGAAAAATAAAAATAATACCAATTTTATTATTTTCTATATCATTAGCCTCTTGTGATTGGTTTTCTTTTAGTAAGTATAAATTTGATAATCAAGAAATTATACTTAATGATTGTTCTAATGAACAAGATGAAAATTCTGATTGTGCTGAGGTTTCTATCAACTATTTGAACTGCAAAAACCAAGTGAGTTTGCGCAGAAGTTTAATGATACTATCCAGAAACGAATTATTTACCTCTTAATAGGAGAAGTGTCTGAAAAATGACAATCCAAGAAGCTTCAGAACAATTTATGAATTCTTATAAGTCTGATAATGAGCGTTATGGGACCGGTTCCGCCTTATCAAATACAAGTGGCAGACTCTATCTTTTTCAAAATGATAAAATAATCACTTTGGCTTCTTACGCTTATGAATATTCTGGCGGTGTACACGGGATAGGCAATACACATTTTTAATTTTTAAACCATCAGGCAGAATGTTATACCAATGATGAGCTTTTTATTGATAGAGAAAAATTACTCAAATAGCTGAAAAATATTTTAGAGAACAAATACAAATCAAAGAAGGACAGTCATACAGTGATAATGGTTTTTGGTTTGATGATGATGAATTTCAACTTTCTCAAAATATAGGTTTTAAGGAGATGATATGATTTTGTATTACAATCCGTACGAAATAGTCCTTATTCTTTGGGTTCTTTTTGAGATACATATTCCTATTAAAGAAGTAAAAGAATGGATAAATATTCTATAAATATAGAAGAAAGAAATCTTATTTATTTTCAATAAAAGATAAAAATATCCAATTGTCTTAACTTAGTTATTCTCTTGAATATTAAATGATTACCTAAAAAGATTTTATGAGAAAAATTTTTATCTTAGTAGTTGTGATACTTGCCAACGCATACTTAATGAGCTAAAAAGTACTTGATGATTTTTACTTCAAGATGTTAAAAATGAACCTATTACTGAGCAACAATTAGATGAGCTTAAAGAAATAGTAGGTAGATATGAGCTTCTTTTTAATAAACGAGCTAAACTCTATCGTGAGCGAGAACTACACAAACAATCCTTAACCGAAGAAAATTATAAAAACTAATATTGGAGCATTATACTTTTCTAAAACGACCTATTTTGGTAATAGACCAACGTATAATATCTAGCAATGCAACAAAAATAATAAAAGAAGTTCGTAAATTTTATAAAAAACAAATGAGGAGTGCACAATTAAATATTCCAATGACAAACCTTCCAAGAGTGGTTATTGTAGGAGCAGGGTTTGCAGGGATTAATTTAGCCAAAGGCTTGGATTCTTCTAAATGCAAGTCATTTTACTGAATAAAACTAACTCATCATTCATTTCAACCTCTTCTTTATCAGGTAGCTACGGCTGGTTTAGAGCCCGATTCTATAGCGCATTCTGTAAGGTCTATTTTTAAGAAAAGAAAATCATTTTTTATTTTCGTATAGCTGATGTCCAAAAGATAGATGCTACGCAAAATATGCTTATAACTGATTTAGGTTCTATTTCTTATGATCATTTTGCATTGCCACAGGGTTCAGAGACTAACTACTATGGCAATGCTAATATTCAGAAGTATTCAATGGCAATGAAAAACAGTGCCAGAAGCGATCAATATGCGAAGCCTTATCTATTCAAAAATTTAGAGGCGGCTTTACTTTACCAATGATTTGGAAGAAAGAAATAGCTTGATGAATCTTGTCATTGTAGGAGGAGGTCCCAGGGGTAGAGTTGGCAGGAGCTTTGCTGAGCTTAAACGCCACGTATTGCCTACTGATTATCCTGACCTTGATATTCGTAGAATGAATGTGCATCTTATCCAAGCTATGCCGAGCCTTCTTGTTGGAATGTCTCAAAAGTCAGGAGAAAAGCAAAAAGTATCTTTGAAAAATGGGAGTTACCATTTGGTTTGATACCATAGTAAGTGATTATGATGGAGTAAAATGTAAAAACTAATAAACAGAATTTTCAAACTCGTACTCTTTATTTGGACAGCAGGTGTAAAAAGGAGCAATTATTGAAGGATTGCCACAAGAAAGCCAGAGCAGGAGGGCGTTTTCTGGTTAATGAGTATAGTGAAGTAAAAGGTTTTACTAATATTTATGCTATTGGAGACATTGCTTGTATGCGTTAGACGAAAAATATCCCAAAGGACACCCTATGGTAGCACAGCCTGCAATTCAACAAGGAAGATTATTAGCTAAAAAAATATTACACGAAAATTAAAAATAAATCTCTTAAGCCTTTTGTATATTGGGATAAAGGCTCAATGGCAACTGTTGGACGAAATAAAGCTGTTGTAGATTTAGGTAAAATGAGGTTTTCAGGTTGGTTTGCTTGGTTGCTTTGGATGTTTATTCATTTAGCTTTTTGGTAGGGTTCCGTAATAAAAATAGTTGCTTTGGTCAATTGGATTATTCAGTATTTTCAGTACAATAAGGGTGTAAAGGCTATTATCCGTCCGTATAAGTCTGAATATGAGAAAAGAACAAGAGCAAAATAATTAATTAAATAAAACGATATTCTAAAAGAATATCGTTTTTATTTTTATTTTGTAAAATCAACAAAATAATATTCTAGATTTTAAAGATAAATTAAAAATTAAAAATATTCTTATTATTTTATGTTTATTAGAATAATTTTTTAAAAACATAAAAAATTATCTATTATTTTAGGTTTTTAAAATAAATATTTGTAGTTTTGCATTTTATTAAAAATAATTAATGGATATGAAATCAAATATTTTAGGTTATCCCTCGGATAGGAGAAAAAGAGAGCTTAAAAAGCTAATGAAGCTTTTTGGGCAGGGAAAAATTTCAGAGAGTGACTTGTTGAAAGAAGCTCAGAATATTCGCTTGCATAACTGGAAGCTACAACAAAATGTAGGCGTAGATTTGATCCCGTCTAACGATTTTTCGTTATACGACCAAGTGTTAGACGCTTCTGTAAGTTTTAACGCTATTCGAATCGTTATGAGCCTGCAGAAGACAAAAACAGAGTTAGAACTCTATTTTGCTTTGGCTCGTGGTTATCAGAAAGATGGAATAGATATTACAGCGATGGAAAATGACAAAATGGTTTGATACCAATTATCACTATATTGTTCCGGAATTTACTAAAAATCAAAAATTTTTCTCTCGTAAAAATAGTGCTTTGGCATATTTTAATGAAGCAAAAAGCCAATGGCATTCATACAAAACCTGTTCTTATCGGAGCTATAACATATTTGCTTTTTAGGAAAAGAAAAAGAAGAAGGATTTCATAGATTAGATTTATTAGAAAATTTATTACCTGTATATAAACAAATACTAAAAAGAATTATCTGACGCAGGTGCTGATTGGATACAAATAGATGAGCCTTTCCTTAGTTTAGATTTAACTGAGAGAGCTAAAGAGGCTTACCAAAAGTATATACAGAATTGGCTAATGAATTTCCTAAATTGAAATTTATTATCACGACTTATTTCAATGAATTGAAGGATAATGTAGAATTAGTAATTTCTTTACCTGTTGCTGCTTTACATATCGATTTAGTAAGAGGAGAGCAGCAATTAGATAATATCTTAGAGAAATTTCCAGCTGGTAAAATACTTTCATTGGGAGTGGTTGATGGGCGTAATATCTGGAAAAAAATAATTTTGAGAAATCGTTATCTTTAATCAAAAAGCGCAAGAAAAATTAGGTAAAGAACGTGTTTGGGTGGCTACATCTTGCTCTTTTGCTTCATTCTCCTTGTAATTTGGAGTTAGAAAATAATGAAGAAGTACTTTACTCCTGAAATAAAACAATGGCTTGCATTTGCAAAACAAAAACTTCAAGAGATTACTACTTTGAAAGCTATTGCTACCAATGTAATTTCTGAGAAAATACAAGCTATTTTTTGCTGAAAAATAAAAAGCGGCAGAAAGCAGAAAAACCTCGCCTCTTATTCACGATAATGCTGTAAAAGAGCGTGTAGAGAAAATTTCTGATAAAGAAGACCAACGCTTGAGCCCTTTTAGTAAACGTAAAGAGTTGCAACATAAAGCTTTAGGTTTACCTTTTATTCCCAACAACTACTATTGGTCTCTTTTCCCTCAAAACAGATGAAGTGCGCAGTTGGAGAGCCAAATTCAAAAAGGACAACTTACTCAGGCAGAGTATGATAAATTATTAGAAAAAGAGATTGAAGAGTCTATTCGCTTTCAAGAAGATGCACAAATAGATGTGCTTGTACACGGAGAATTTGAGCGTAATGATATGGTTGAATACTTTTGGCGAATTACTAAAAGGTTATACGTTTACCAAATTTATTGGGTACAAAGTTATGGTTCTCGTTGTGTAAAGCCTCCAATTATTTTTTTGGAGATATTTCACGCCCAGAACCTATGACTGTTCGTTGGAGCCAATACGCACAATCACTTACTAAATTACCTGTAAAAAGGAATGCTTACAGGGCCTGTAACTATTCTACAATGGTCTTTTGTTCGTGATGATCAGCCTCGTTCTCAAACGTGTTTGCAAATAGCATTAGCTATTCGTGATGAAGTAGTTGATTTAGAAAAAGCAGGCATTAAGGTAATACAAATTGATGAGCCAGCTATACGTGAAGGACTTCCATTGCGTAAAGCTGATTGGAAAAATTATTTCGATTGGGCTATTAAAGCATTTCGTATCTCTGCTTCTGGTGTGAAAGATGAAACTCAAATTCATACGCATATGTGTTATTCTGAGTTCAATGATATGATTGAGCCAATTGCTGATATGGATGCCGATGTTATAACGATTGAATGTTCTCGTTCTCAAATGGAGCTTTTGATGTTTTTGGAGATTTCAAATATCCAAACGAAATAGGTCCAGGAGTGATGATATTCACTCTCCACGAGTACCTTCTCAACAAGAGATGACAGATTTGATGAAAAAGCTATAGCTGTAGTTCCAAAAAGAACAATTATGGGTAAATCCTGACTGTGGTCTGAAAACTCGTCATTGGCCAGAAACCAAAGCTGCGCTACACGCGATGGTTAATACAGCCAAAGAACTAAGAAATCTTTACAAATCAGTACATTAAATAAAAACCTCAATGTAATTACATTGAGGTTTTTCTTTTATAAATATATTAAATTAAAAAAACTTCTGAAATTATTTGTGCTATATTATCGATTTTTCCCATAGAATAATAATGTAAAACAGGAACGCCAAAGGCTTGTAATTCTTTACTTTTGCTGTATAGTCCATTCTATGCCTACTTGTTTTACTTCAGTATTGTTTTTTACATTTTTTTCTACTTCTTTGATAAGAGCTTCTGGAAAGTCAATCTTGAAGGCTTGTGATAGTAAATTTAAGTGTTTCTTTATCGCAATAGGCTTTATTCCTGGTATAATAGGAACGTTAATTCCCATTTCTCTTGCTTTTTACAAAAATCAAAATATTTTTGATTATCAAAAAACATTTGTGTAACTACATAGTGTGCTCCCTTTATCTACTTTTTTTCTTTTTAACCGCATTAAGTCTGAGGCTAATGAAGGAGATTCTATATGTTTTTCTGGGTATCCTGCTACTCCTATACAGAAATCTGCCTTTTGGTCTGCGGCTATATCGTTCAAATATAGTCCTTTATTTAAGTTATCAATTTGTGTAATCAATTCAGAAGCATACGTATGCCCGCCTTGTGTAGGTTGAAAATAGCGTTGTTCTTTCATCGCATCTCCACGAAGTGCCATTACATTATTTATTCCTAAATAGAGACAATCTACAAGAAGATATTCCGTTTCTTCTTTGAAAAACCACCACAAAGAACGTGCGGAACAGTATCTACTTTGTACTTATGTTGTATAGCCGCACAAATACCTAAAGTACCTGGGCGCATACGAGTTATCAAGTAATCCGTTTTTATGCTCTATGATAATACTCCTCTCGTGAGGTGGTTACATCAATAAAAGGCGGGTTAAACTCCATAAAGGGTCAATATTTTTATAAAGTTCTTCAATATTGCTTTTTCGGGGAATTACTCAAAAGAAAAAGCGTTTTTCCATTTGCATTTTTATATGCTCTGTTATTTTCATTATTTTATTTTTAATATTTGACATTTTTGTAAAAAGAAAAATATGTGCAAAAATACAAAATAAAAAAATAATTTTTCTAATTTTTGGTTATAAAATTTATATAAAAAATTGGAAAATGTTTCTTTTTGGATAAAATTAATTTTTCTTATTCAAAAATAGGTAATAAAATAAATGAAAGCCCTCCAAAAAGTAAAAATCATTGTAAATTGAGCTATCCACATAACCCAGCCTAAGGTAGTACCTACGGTATAACTAATCCCGAAAAACGATGAGTATTTCAGCAATAAAAAGAGGGTAAGCTCCAAAGCCTCCATTGGTGAATAAAATAGCAAAACTCCCTACAACGAAAGCTGTTATAACATCTATCAAAGAAACAGAAGAGGTTTCTTCTAAAGAAAAGAAAACAATGTAAAACATAAGGAAATACATTAGCCATATAAAAAAATAGTATGCCCTATAAAAGCCCATTTTTCTTTTAAATAGAAAACAGATAAAATACCTTCTTTGAATCCTGATATTAATCGATTTATTCTTGTTGCAATCCTTGATGTTGACGTGTAAAAAGCCACCAAACTAAAATAAAGAATAGAACTGCTCCCACAGATAAAATCCAAATAATATTGGTTAAAAGAAATCTTATCTAAAACAAATTTTTTTAATAAATCAAACTGAGCGAAAAATGCAGTTATAATAAAAAGTACCAAAATAAACATATCAATCAATCGTTCTGAAACTATTGTTCCAAAAAGACTTGTCAAAGGGTACGTTATCATATCTTTTCAGAACCAAAAGCACGAGAAAAACTCTCCCGAACGTGGAATGGTTAAATTCAGTAAATAACTGATAAAGACAGCCATTATAAGGTTTTTGTTTCTTAGGGCGATAGCCAATAGAACCTAATGTATATTGCCAACGCAATCCACGAGAGATATGACTAAGAAAACCTAACAAAATAGAAATATAAAAATAAGTATAATCTACTTTTTTTGAATTGTATTTTTAACTCTTCTATTTGTCCTGGTGAAAATTTGCTATATGCATAAATACACAAAAACACTCCCAACAGAAGTGGAAGTGCTATTTTTAATATCAATGTTTAATAAATTAATTATTTTATTAAAGTATTTGTTTTTTTCATTTGGGAAAATAACCGTGGGCTGGAAGTTTTTAGCCTCTTCAAAAGTCCATAGTGGCGTATGAAATAATAATCACAATATCTCCACGTTGTACCTTTCTTGCTGCTGGTCCATTGAGAGTTATCTCGCCAGAGCCCTCGCTCACCACGTATGGTATAGGTCTCAAAACGTTCGCCATTATTTACATTTACCACAGAAACTTTTTTTCTCCAACAATAAGGTTGGCAGCTTCTAACAGAGCCTCATCAATAGTAATGCTCCCTGATATAATCAAGCTCGGCACCCTGTGACCGATACCCGATGAATTTTTTTGATTTTTAAAACTTCTATTTGCATAATGAATGCAAAGTTACATATTTTTGGAAAAAGAAACTATTATTAAGTTTTTGATTAGTAAATTATATATTTTTTATAATTATCTAAAAATTAGCGTTTTATAAAAAAACTACTAGGTTCATTTTTTATGTAAATATAACCTTTTTGGTGTGATTGTTCTGGAATTCAATAATATAGAAATAAGTACCTTGAGGCAAGCCGGTAGCTTTCTTAATGGTGAGTCCATTACCAGATTTTTCCGTTGAAGCGTTCATCATCTAGCATATAATTTTTCTTTTTTTCATAAACTTTTACTCCCCAACGATTGAATATCATTACTTTTATTTCGGTCATTACATTCTGAGCAATATTCTTTTAGGTTCGGGATTTCCCAAACATCATTTTGCCCATCTCCATTGACACTTATAGCATTCGGGATAGAAATTTCACTATATGTATTATGGCAATATTCGGTATTACTAACTTCAACAGTTACTTTTATAGAAGCACTTCTACAATTTTCATTATTTACACAAACGGCATAATAATCGGTTGTTGCCCAAGGAGTTACATAATTATCTGTAAGCTCATCAGTAAGCTCTTTGTTAGTAAACCATTTCAAATGACCTGAAGTACAATCAGCTAATAAATGAATGCTTGTGCCTGGACGCACTTTTAGGATAGAAGCTGAAGTGGTAGGCGTAGAAGGAGACTTGGTTACTAAGATTTCTGAACGGGCTTTCTGTGTCCCGATGGTTTCTTCTACCCAATATGTTACATTATCAACATCGGTAGAAACTTCAATAGTTGCAGTAGTTTCGCCGGTACTCCAAAAGTAGAGAACCATTGTTGTGGTGTGCTGTAAGTGTTGCTTTTTATGAACACAATCATAAATAACAGCAATAGATGGAGCAGGTATAGGCAAGGCTGGATTTATGGATATTTTTACCAATTTTAATATTGTTACTACAATTATCTTGGGCAGAAACTTTGTAAAAATATTCACCAGGAGCGAGCCATTTTACTTGAACTTCATTACCTGTATTGTTGCCTACAAAAAAACAGCTTTTGCAGGTGGACAGTTACCACCTATTGAGGCAAAATCAACGGCAGAATCATATAATTCCCAAACATACGACTCGTTTGCATTGGGCAATACTGATAGAGTGGAAGTTTCGCCTACTCTTTGTCCGTAAGAGAAATTCCAAGAAAGGCAAAAGCCCTATTGCCGTATGTTTGAGAATTTTATACAATTTTTATATAATAAAGAATTTTATATTAAAAAAACTTATTGAGTAATGAAGGTTCCGCTATTAGGATTAATAGTAGGTCTTTCTTTATAAGAGTTTGAGTTGCTGTGTCAGCAAAGTCACCTTCTTCTGTACAATCTGCTTTTACGTCTTTTTAGTTTGTTTGCTCCTGTTCCTGTAGTAGCATCAGCTGAAAGAGTAATATTTTTATCTGTAATTCCTTCATAAGAGCCATTCTCAACAACTAATTCAAGATAGATAGAAACCCCTAGCAGATGGATTAACACTAGCATCTCGCTAGTTACTGGGTAACACTTACTTCTGTCGCCACTAATGATGTTTCCTAAGTCATTATTGATAGCTGTTTTATCTACTCCCCATTTTAGTTTTTGCAGATTTGATCTTTGTATCAAGTCATGAAAAGTTTTAAATTTTGAGCTTCAAAATGTTTTATTATCATAATTAGCAGCAATTAGCTCATAGAAAAAGGATTGTGAACCATAGTTGTACTCCATTTTATCAAGGCCAGTATTGTATTTAGCTTCTTTTACAGCTCCACTACAAAACATCTACATTTGTTGTTTTGGTAGTAAAATTATTTCCTGCATCTTTTTCCATATTACGAAGTTTCAATAGTAAAAGGCGTTTTTAGGTTCAATTTTATAAACTTTCAAATTGTCTGTAGTACAAGCGCCTATTGGTGTTTATATTGAATAACAACAAATGAAGGATTTGCAGCTGCACCAGACCAAGAAAGTTTAGTTTCACCATTGTTATTAGTTCCTACATTATAATTAGCATCTGTAGTCGTAATTTGTTGCCTGTGGTGTAAGCTCCTGTGGTATTTAAAATCTCCATTTTTGCGATAAAATTAGTGCTATTAGTAGCAAAAATGTGATATGTACCACCTGTTGGAGTACCTGTTCCTTTATAGGTATATTCTTTACCAATAATAGGGTGTAGGGCGTCGTCTGTACAAGTAACAGGTGTTAGGAGCAGAGCCTGTTGTTGCGGTTGTAGCTTGCCCATAAGATAGCGCTGCGGTAAGCGCAAACATTGTTGAAAATAAAAAGTGCTTTTTCATTATAAAAAAACTATTTAATTTATGATTTACTTAATTTAATGTTGGTCTTGGTGTTACTATTATTTTTTTCTGGTTATTTCACTATATTTTTTTATTACCACATTGTAACCAATATTTTTATGGTGTATTCTTTATTGGTATTGGTATTATTCTCTAATATGATAGGAGTTGTTATACTAGAGGGTTGCCCTGACATTTCAGCGGTTTTCCTATTATTTGCCATTTTAGTACAGGAGCCGTGCAACAAGGCGTACCGGTAAAAGCTAACATCTAAAGAAGTGTCGCCGTTTTTAATTCATATTGTGGGCTATTAATTACAGTACGGTTGTTTTCGTATTTTGCACTGGTTATTTTTAGGCATACATAAACTAGCCTGTGCTGGCTGTGTTATTGTAGGGCGCTGAGATACATTTATAGTATATTTAGAGTCCAATGTACGTTCACAACCTTTACTATCTTTTTACAGTAATAACAAATTCAAAATTACCTACATTATTAAAAGTATGATTTACAGAAGCTAAATCTTTATTGGCTGTTCTTGTAGCTGTTTCGTAAGAGTAATGTTATTAGTAGTATCTTCTAAAAAGTTATGGTATAAGGAGGCGTTCCATACACAGCGTAAAGCAGACATTGTAACAGCTCTCACCTAAGCAAACATTATGTGTCTTATTCCTCTATTGCACCGTCTACTACCATAATTAAAAGTCTTTTTCCTCTGAAAACAATGAGTAAGTAGTTCCTTTTTATAGTTATTTTTCTTTCAAGTTTAATTGTATATTCTCCAAATTTTCTATACCTCACCGAATGGATAATCTGTTTTTAGGTTAAAAATCTCCATAAGTATTCCCACTAATAGGTATTTGAGCTTTCAAAGCACCCTGCGAAGTCTCCATGTCCTTTTTCTTTTGTAAGGTGCCAAATAAACTCCTCTGTGTGAGTAATATCATTATTCATAGGTATAAAAGTAGCTTTTATAGGTAAGTCCTGTCTCATCGCATTTTTCTATTTCATTAATTTGAGGAGCGTCAATCATATGAAAACATAGCCTAGACTCTCCTGAAGTTTTATTGTTATGTCTAATTTTTTAATGTTGAAGAGGCAGTTGCTTCAATTTTATTAACATAATAATAAGGTCCAGTTGCAGAGCTCAATTCCATCTTTCACTAATGTTAGTATTGTTGTGGTAAAAACTCAAACCCATCATCAGCTCTTATAAAAGTGATATATTCTACAGGTCTGAAAGTATAGTTTAAGTTAAATTCTAAAACAATTTTTATTTGGATTTGTTGTTTTTAAAGGTATTAACCCAAGGTCTACTAGGGTTTTTCCAATGAGAGGAGAGTCTGTGTCCAACCACTAGGAGAATATACTTTTAAATCTCCATCTTTCGAGGGTTATATTGCTTTGAAATTCAGAGAGTTAATAGAGTAGTTGTCAATTTTTGTATTGTTATCAAAAACATTAACGTTCCCAACTTTGTCCATAAAGCATTGGTACATAAAATACTAATAAGAAGAAAAATAAAGTTCTTCCTATTATATGTATGCGTTTATGGATGTTTTCTTTTCCTCATTTAAAAAAATTTTTGCAAAGTTACAATTTATATACAAAATAAAAGTTAAAAATTTTAAGATGTTGAAAAAAATGTATAAATGTTAAAAAGTTAATATTTATGATAAAAATCAGCTTTTAAAATATTAAAAAAATGTAAAAATGAAAAAAATCAATACATTGTATATTTTTTGAAAATTGAAGAATGAGCTAAAGCTATTTAAACTAACTATAAATTAAAGCTTTTGTAGTTTTTATTTGTTTAAAATACGAAAAGGTTTTTAACTTTGTCGTGCAAAAACAGGCTTATATATTTGATAATAAAAATTAATTAATGCTTATATGTCGAAAATATTCAAAAACATCAGTGGCTAGGAAAATAGCTATGGCACTCTCAGCGTTTTTTTCCTTATTGTTTTCTTTGGTTATTCACTAGCAGTGAATTTTATGTCGGTACTGAGTCCGAATACCTTCAATGAGTTATCTCATTTTATGGGTACAAATCCTTTAATACAGTTTGCTATGCAACCTGTGTTGCTTTTTGAGGGTTACTTTTCACTTTGTGATGGGTTTTGTCCTTGAATTGCAAAAACAAAAAGCTCGTGGAAATGAAGCGTATTACAGCTACAACGGAGGGGCTAACTCTTCTTGGATGTCTCGTAATATGATTATTTCGGGAGTTGTGATTCTCCTTTTCTTAGGGCTTCACCTATATGATTTTTGGGTAGGAGAGATGAATTACAAATACATTCAGCAATTGGCTCCAAACCCTGAACGTTACTATCACGAATTGATGAGAAATTCCACGACCCTCTACGTGTAGTGTTCTATGTATTGTGCTTTGTATTCTTGTGCTTGCACTTGTTACACGGCTTTCAATCGGCTTTCCAATCAATGGGCTGGAAAGATGATGCTCGCAAAAAGCTCATCAGCAGTATAGGAAATTGGTATTCTACATTATCTGTGGGGGCTTTTATTTTTCATAGCTCTCTTCCATTATTTTAATCACTTATTAAATTCTTAATTTTATGAGTACATTAGATTCTAAAATTCCTGAAGGTCCTATAGCGGACAAATGGACGAAATATAAAGACCATATCAACCTCGTAAACCCTGCTAACAAACGTAATATCGACGTGATTGTAGTAGGTACTGGTTTGGCTGGTGGTTCGGCTGCAGCTACCCTTGCTGAATTAGGGCTACAATGTGAAAAGCTGCTTACCAAGATTCTCCTCGCCGTGCGCATTCTATTGCTGCTCAAGGAGGTATCAATGCCGCTAAAAACTATATGGGCGATGGCGACTCTAACTATCGCTTGTTCTACGATACTGTAAAAGGTGGTGACTATCGCGCTCGTGAGGCTAACGTATATCGCCTTGCTGAAGTATCTGGCAACATCATCGACCAATGTGGCACAAGGCGTGCCTTTTGCTCGTGATTACGGCGGACTCTTAGACAACCGCTCTTTTGGTGGGGTATTGGTTTCTCGTACTTTCTATGCCAAAGGGCAAACAGGGCAACAGCTTTTGCTCGGTTGCTATTCAGCTATGAACCGCCAAATTGCTCGTGGTAAAATTGATATGTACAACCGCCACGAAATGCTTGATGTGGTAATCGTAGACGGCAAAGCGCGTGGTATCATCGCTCGTAAACCTTGTCACTGGTGAAATTGAACGCCACTCTGCTCACGCTGTGGTTATCGCCTCTGGTGGTTATGGTAACGTATACTTCCTTTCAACCAATGCGATGGGCTCTAACGCTACCGCAGCTTGGAAAATTCACAAAAAGGTGCTACTTCGCTAACCCTTGTTTCACCCAAATCCACCCTACTTGTATCCCTCGCTCAGGCGACTATCAGTCTAAATTGACTTTGATGTCCGAATCTTTGCGTAACGACGGACGTATTTGGGTACCTAAAAAGATGGAAGATGCAGTAGCAATACGCGAAAAACGCAAGAAAACCCTACTGATATACCTGAAGAAGACCGTGATTACTACTTAGAGCGTCGTTATCCTGCGTTTGGTAACCTTGTGCCTCGTGACGTGGCTTCGCGTGCCGCTAAAGAGCGTTGTGATGCTGGTTATGGAGTAAAACGAAACAGGAGAGGCAGTATACCTTTGGACTTTTGCTTCGGCTATTGAGCGTTATGGTAAAGAACAATGTAAAATTCACGGCGTAGAACCTACTAAAGAAGAAGTTATTAAACGTGGTGAAAAATCGTAGAAGCTAAATATGGTAACCTTTTTCCAAATGTACGAAAAAGATTGTAGCTGAAAAACCCTTATAAAACACCGATGATGATTTATCCTGCTACGCACTACACTATGGGTGGTATTTGGGTAGATTACAACTTGATGACCACTATCCCTGGTTGTTATGCTATCGGTGAGGCTAACTTCTCCGACCACGGAGCTAACCGCTTAGGGGCTTCAGCCTTGATGCAAGGTTTAGCCGATGGTTACTTTGTATTACCTTACACTATCGGCGATTACTTAGCCGCTGATATCCGTACTGGTAAAATTCCCTACTGACAGCCCTGAGTTTGATGAAGCAGAGCGCATTGTAAAAGAGCGTTTGGCTTATTTCATCAACAATAAAGGTACGCACTCTGTAGATTACTTCCACAAAAAACTTGGTAAAGTGATGTGGGATAAAGTAGGTATGGCACGTAATGCCGAAGGCTTGAAAGAAGCTATCAAAGAAATACGCGAAATACGCGAAGACTTCTGGAAGAACGTAAAAGTACCTGGAGAACTAACCGGTATGAACGTAGAGCTTGAAAAAGCTGGTCGTGTAGCTGACTTCCTTGAACTTGGTGAACTTTTTGCTAAAGATGCCTTAGAGCGCAACGAGTCTTGTGGTGGACACTTCCGCGAAGAGTATCAAACTCCTGATGGGAAGGCGCTCGCGACGACGTGAATTACGCTTATGTAGCCGCTTGGCAATACACCGGTAATCCTAAAGAAGTAGTAAATACCTACAACCCTAGTGAGGAGATTATGCATAAAGAAGCTTTTAGAATTTAAAGATATAGAACTAAAACAACGTAGTTATAAGTAGTGATATGGCAACAATGAATTTGACACTCAAAATATGGCGACAAAAAACTCGCAAGAGAAAGGTCGTATGGTAGATTATAAAGTAACCGACATCTCTGACCATATGTCATTTTTAGAGATGCTTGACATGACTTAATGAACAACTTATTGAGAAAGGTGAAGAACCTGTAGCGTTCGACCACGATTGCCGTGAAGGTATTTGCGGTATGTGTTCTCTTTTTCATAAATGGAGAGGCTCACGGACCCTGATAGAGGAATTACTACTTGTCAATTGCATATGCGTATGTTCAAAGATGGTGATACCATCACTATCGAACCTTGGCGTGCTACTGCTTTCCCCGTTATCAAAAGACTTGATAGTAGATAGAACCGCTTTTGAACGCATTCAACAAGCAGGAGGATATATCTCTGTAAACACTTCTGGTAATACCCAAGATGCCAATGCTATTCCTATTCCTAAGTATGATGCTGACCGCTCAATGGATGCGGCAGCTTGTATAGGTTGTGGTGCTTTGTGTAGCTACTTGTAAAAACTCCTCTGCAATGCTCTTTGTTTCGGCTAAGGTATCCCAGTTCGCTCTTCTCCCTCAAGGACGTGTAGAAGCTGACTGAACGTGTTCTGAATATGGTAAATCAAATGGAGCTTGAAGGATTTTGGTAACTGTACTAATACAGGTGCTTGTGAAGTAGAATGTCCTAAAGGGTATTTCTCTTGAAAATATTGCACGTTTGAACCGTGAATATATAAAAGCAAGTTTTTAAATAACAAGTATTTAATTTTTCATATTATATATTTATTTTAAGGAGAGAGGATTTCGTAAAGAAATCCTTTTCTTTTTTTATTCTTTGATTATTAGTAAATTACAGCCTCGGATATCAGCATTATCAAATCGTCCTAAAACCTCAAAAAGTTCCATCTGTATGTATTTTTCCTAAATCTTGCGTAGCTATAAAACTACACGAATATATATTAGCTAAATCAATAATATTAATACCTCCACTTTTTCTTTTGGATAAATAGTAAGGGCATCTTCAGGATCTCGTGTGAGTATTTTTAGCCAAGGGACAGAATTGAATATACCATCACCTGCAGAATATCCTTGTGAGAGAAGTTCTGTCATTCCGTACTCAGAGTGAATGTAATCTACACCAAAACCTTTTTTTAGAATAGAATGTAATTCTTCTCTAATCAGTTCTTTACGTCTTCCTTTCATTCCGCCAGTTTCCATTATAATTGTATTTTTAGAGAAAAAGAATATTTTTCAACCAAGTCTAACAAAGCAAAAGAAACGCCAATTAGTAAAAATCCCTGATTGGTCTAAAAAAAGATAATTTTTCAGCTAATTCGTCCTGATTGTAAAGATAAAATCCACTGTGTTCATTATCAGATAATTGAATTAAATCTTCCACCATATAAATCAGAGAAGAACCTGTCCGTTCCAAATAAGAAGGAAGCAAAAGCCAAAATAATATATTCTTTTGATTTCCGTAAAAATATTCGAAACCTAAACGAAAAACTTTGTTCATAGATAGAAATATCTTTAACAAAATGTTTGAAAGTAACCATACCAGTGGTTCCACTACTGCTAAAATAAGTTTTTGGAATAGTTTCTCCGCAAAAATAGATTTATTTTTAAAGAATTCTATTGGTAGAAATGGAATTTTTATTTAAAGAAGATATATTTTTGGATTTTTCTTTAATAAGTCACAAAATTGTTTGTATATTGTATTGTTTTTATATTGATAATGAAAAATTTTTAAGAGCTTTTTCATTAAAATCATCTTCTGAGGTAATATCAAATATAAAAATCAGTATTCATTTTTAGGGTTATTTTATCATTTTAGCCACTATATCCCAAACGACAATGCCAGCGCTTACGGAAATATTTAATGAATGTTTAGTGCCAAATTGAGGTATTTCAATAACATTTTTACAAGCTGAAACAACAGATTGCTGTACGCCAGTTACTTCATTACCGAAAATAAGAGCATATTTTTTTACCTTTTTCTGGAATAAAAATTCTGTAATAAAGTAGCATTTTCAGCTTGTTCAATGGCTATGGTTTCAATATTTTGTTCGTTCAGCTCTTTTTACTAAAGAGTTAATATCTTCAATATATTGCCAATCAACACTTTCTGTGGCTCCAAGAGCTGTTTTTATGAATATCTTTATGAGGAGGGCAAGCTGTTATACCACATAAATATATTTTTCAATTAAAAAGCATCAGCAGTTCTGAAAAACAGAACCTATATTATTTAGGCTTCGGATATTATCTAAAATAATAATAATGGGGTTTTTTTGTTGCTTCTTTAAATTCTTGTATATTCAGTCGTTCAAGTTGTTCGTTGGTGAGTTTTTTTCATCAAAATAAATTATTTAATTTTTGCCATTTTTCAAAATATAAAGGCGCTAAACTTTCAAGAGTTTCTTTAACTTTTGTACATTATCAAAGGGTTTTTCCAGCGGAAAAATATTTCTGTAATTTCATCACTCTTAGCATTAAAAAAATAATAAAAGAGGAAAAATTGTTTATACGCAAATTTTTTTGATTTTGTTTTAGTTCTAAAATAGCATTTGCTATGTTTTTCTTTTTCCTGTTTTTTTATATCATTAGCCATAAAGTCTAGTCCTTTTCTGATGATATTCATACATTACTTTATGAAAAGCATCAAAACCTTCTAACATATCAGTAGCAAGTTGCCAACGATTGTTTTTCCCTGTTTGTAGCCAAGCCCTATCAGTTGAAGATTGAGCATTCAAAACTACTGAAAAAGCATTTTTGAAGAAAGGCTGTCCGCCATTTTCTGCAAAATGTATCAGCATCTAACCCTATAATAATATAAGCATAATAAGCAATAATTGAACTTAAATTGGAAGAAAAACTATTAGGATTAAAGAACAGAGGCTCATTTTCTAAATAAGAAAAAGCAATATTTTTTCCTGATAATTTAAAAAGAGTAGTTTGGTAAGCACTTCCGTATACAGGTCGTGAAGATTGTATTTGTATATCTGCTTTGAAAAATCATTATTTTTCATATTTTTATAGTTAATACAAAAGAACAATCAATTCTCTCATTTGGGAGTGTTTTTATCGAAGTCCATTGAGTTTGGTTGATAAATTCTTGTAGAGATTTTTTTCTAAATTTTGGAATATTTTTTGATTGGTTTGATTTACTTGTTGCGTGTTTATTGTAACTTTACACAATAGCTCTTGTAGCTGTGCTAAAAAGAAGAAATTAGCATACATAAAATAAAGGTAAAACTATATTTTTCATCAGAAATATTTTTGCAAAAATACTATATGAAGTTGTATTTTGTTTTATAAAAAATTAAAAAGTAGATTTTTAAATAAAAATGGAAATATTTAAATAATAGTAATAAAGGTAGGTGCTAAAAATGTTATTAGTTAATTGTAAAAATATCAAAAATTAAGGAAAAACATAAATTTGCATCGCAGAACTTATATTTAAAATAAAAATCTAAAAATATAAAAAAATGGCAACACAAAATCAAGAAATTGTTCCTGAAAAATGCAGGAGCTAAAAAAAGGGAGGAGGATTTATTATCGCTTTACTTGGGCTTGCAGTGGCAGGGCTGGGAGGCTATTCTTTCTATTTAAATAATGAAAAAGCAAAAATGAAAAAGTACTCAATGAGCAGAAAGAACAAATGCTTCAAGAATTGCAAGAACTTCAAAAAGAATATGATGGGCTTTGAGTGTTTCTAAACAGAATGCAGATGAATTATCTGCTGCTAAGGTGCGTATAACTCAGTATATCGACTCATTGAAAGCAATGAAAGTAGATATACAAACCCTTTGAAATATAGAGACCAAGTACAAGTACTTAAAAAGAGCGTACAAAATTATTAGCAATAAATGATTCTTTAAGAAAATATAATAGAAGAATTATTCAAGAAAGAGATAGTACATATTCTGCTCTTTCAGAGAAATCTCAACTTTTTAGATTCTGTTGCTCAGAAAAATTCAGAGTTAAATAGTGTATTAAAAAGAAGGAGCAATATTAACTCTTAAAAATCTTACAGCTGTGGCTGTTAAAGAGCGTTCAGCAGGTCGTTATGTAGAAAAAGACAGAGCAGGAGCCACAGATAAAATAAAGGTGTGCTATACTGTAGCTCAAAACCGAATTGCTCAAAAAGGTAATAGATTATTTTACGTTCAAGTGCTTGATCCTCAGAATGTAACTTTGGGAGAAAATGATTTTGTATCTGTTGGAGATAAAACAATTAATTATAGCGCTGCTACAAAATTCCTTTACGAAAGACAAAATGTTGATGTTTGTGAATTCATCATTTCTGAATCATATGAAAGTGGCGTTTATAAAAATAGTAGTTTTTGATGAAGAACTTAATGAGTTAGGACAAATTGATTTAAGATTGAGATAATTTATAAAATATATATCCTAAATGAATAAGGTTTTAACATAGTAGTTAAAACCTTATTTGCTAAATTAATAATAAATTAAATTTAAAAATAATGAACAAAATTTTAAGTATCTTATTATTTTTAATGTAATTTGGGCTATTGCTCAGCCTAAATTGGGGCAGTCTTGGACAAAAATGAATTAGGAGAAACTCTTGAAACACCTTTGGGATTTCTTCGTAAAGAGAAAACAACAGAGGCTAAAAATGATTATATTTTAGGTATTGATAAATCAAATAAAATTGTATATATTGAAACACGTACCACAACTTTTAAGGTTGGAAATTATTCTTTTAATACAAAAATTATATGATTTTAAAAACTATACTTATACTCGCTTTTTCGATGGCTGGGGGTATTATCTTCGGTTAAATGATAGCTGGTGTGCTTATTTTCGGAAAAATCTAAAGCCAAATAAAGACTCTAAGCCTGTCTTTTTAATTATAATTTTGGAAAAAGCAGAAGGAAAGCCCATTTTTTTGATTCAAATTATGAGGAAGTATTAGCGCTCAACAAAAAGCAGAAAAAGAAAAACAAGAGAAAAAGCTAGAGAAAAAAAGAAGAACAAGCTAAGAAAAAGGCAGATTTTGAGAAAGAACAAAAACGATTAGAAAAAGAGAAACAAGAAAAAGAGAAACAAGAAAAAGAACGTAAACTAGCTCTACAAAAAAACAAGCTGAGCTACGTAAAGCTCAAGAAGAGGAAAAGAAAAAGCAGAAGAAGAAAGAAAAACGAAAATACGCAGAAGAATTAGCAGAATACAATGCTAAGAAAGAAGCTGAAAGAAAAGCAAAAGAAGCTGAAAAAATGCGTAGGTCAGAAGAATTCCGAACTGGACAAAAAAATCGTAAATACAGAAACTGCAACTCCAACTTCAACAGGAGGAAAAACAACAGATAGTACAACAAAAATTATCCAAAGGAGAAAAGCTCTTGATGAAGTACTTCAATCAAAAATTAAAAAGGATTAAACAATTATTTGGATTATATTAATAAGAATAAGAATTATACAGAAGCCTATCCATTGGTGCTTGTTAATTACAAAAGAAATTAATCAATATTCATCATCAGAATTGGCTAAAATAAGTAAAATAAATTTACTACATTTTTCAAAGGGCTAAACGAACAGAAGATTTTTAAGGAAAATGGAAAAATGGAGTGGTAATTATAAAAAGTTGAATTTTTAAAATAAAAGTTAAAAAAAGGTTATCCAAAAGATAGCCTTTTTATTATAAAAATCTGATTTTTAGTTTTATAAAATAATTTTTTCTGTATTATTGTTATAATTCAATATTCATAAAAATATGAAATATATTTTAATTACTCTTTTGTTGTATTATTTGCCCAAATAAGCGATGCTCAAACTCAAAAAGTATTCAACTTTTTATATGCAACGTTCCAGTTTGTTCAATAAATTGTCAATTACTTCCAAAGATATTGTTTTTCATTGGTAATAGTATTACTAATGGCGCTGAATGGAATGAACTTTTTCCCTCAAAAACGTGTAAAAATAGAGGAATTAGTGGAGATACTCTGAAGGGTATTTGACCGATTAGATGCTATTGTAAAGGGAAGCCTGCTAAAATATTCATTCTCATTGGGGTTAATGATATTTCTCGAGAAATAAAAAGTAGAAACAATTGTATTAAATATGAAGCGAATTGTAGAAAATACAAAAAGAATCGCCTAAAACAAAGATTTATATCCAAAGTATATTGCCTGTAAATCCAGATTTTTGAAATGTTTTAAAGGTCATATGAAGCCTGAACTCATTAAAGAAATCAATCAGTTTTTACCAAAAATATAGCTCAAGAATACAAAAGTCAATTATATTGATTTATACTCACATTTCCTTGAAGATGGAACTGATAAAATGAATAAAAAGTATACCAATGACGAGGTTACATTTGCTTGGTGAAGGATATTTATTGTGGAGAGAAATCGTAAAACCATATCTTTAATTGTATATTAAAAACTAATTTTTAATACAGAAATAGAATAATATATTAAATATTAACTTATTTGATTTTTCCAGAACTATAATATGTTAAAAATTAGAAAAATCATATATTTTTACTATTTTTGCAATTATTCCACATAAAAATATTTTTAAATGAATTATCAAAAATAATTATAGACATATATCAAACTATACTAAAAGGTGAGAATATCGGAAAAATTCCTACTTATATTCCTGAATTAGGGCAAGTAAATCCTGAAAAATTTGAGTATATTATTTTTGGGTTAAATAACAAATCTTTTTGGGATGAGGAGATTTTTCTGATAAGTTTTTCTATACAAAGTATAGCTAAAAGTGCTAGCTGTTTCTTTTGGCTTATAGTCAGCTTGAAGATAAACTTTGGGAAAGAGTAGGTATAGAGCCTTCGGGTACATCTTTTTAACTCTCTTGTTCAGCTTTGAAGCAGATAACGGTATTCCTCGAAATCCACTTATTAATTCAGGAGCACTTGTTGTTTGTGATGTTTTACTCTCTATATTAAAGAATCCAAAAAGAGGATTTTTTTAAATTTTTGTAAAGGCATTTTAGCTAATGATAATGATATTTTTCTATTCAAAACGTATTGCCGAGTCAGAAAAAAATCTGTTGGTTATCGTAATTTTTGCATTGTGTTATTATATCAAATCATTAGGAAATATAAAAATAACCCAATAGATGTATTAGATTTCTATTTTTGATTTATGTTCAATAGAGCTTAGTAGTCAGTCTTTAGCATATGTTTTTCATTTTTGGCAAATGATGGTGTAACTTTGCACGATAACAAACGAATATTAAGCAAAATTCATTCAAAAAGAATTAATGCTATAATGCAAACTTGTGGTTTTTTATGATGAATCAGGTGAGTTTGCTTTTTCGTGTTGAGCTTCCTGGGAAAAGTGGAGTAGGAGGAGGAATAGTTGCTGTAATGCCCAATTTTTATAGTATAGCCGTTTGAGTCCTAAACTTAATGAAAAAAGGAAATTCTTATAGAGGAATGAAGTTTTTAGAAGAATTTACTACACAAACACATATTTCTATTTTTTAGAAAATGAATAAAAATGAGTTTGATATTTTCCAAACTCATTTTATTTGTTATAAAAGAGTTTTTCCAGTTATCAGCGAAATAGTTTGATGGATAAAGCCAAAAGAATGACTCCTGCTATTTTATGTCACAATAACAATTCCTGTTTCTCCAAGTAATTTTCCTACCCAGCCTGATTTTCATTACAAAATAAGCAATTAATATATTAATAATAATAGCAATAATAATATTAATAGCTGGAATAATCTGCACTTAAAGAAAGAATAATTGTAAGTACACCAGGACCAGCCAATAAGGGAAAAGCAATAGGAACAATAGAGGCACTTGCAGTACTTCCATTTTATGGAAACTTACACCAAGAATCATTTCAGCAGCTAAAATAAAAAGAATAAAAGCTCCTGCAACAGCAAATATTTCTATTGAAATTTCCATAAATTTTAATACTTCATTCCCTATAAAAAGGAAAACAATCATCAAAGCACCTGCTACAAGAGCTGCTTTTTCAGCGTGAATATTACCTGTTTCTTTTACGAAGTTTTAAAATAATTGGAAGCCCTCCTATAATATCTATAATCCAAAAAGCTTAAAAAGCTACTTGTAAAGTTTGTACAAAATCAAAAATCATAACATAAAAATTAAACGTACAATATATTTTAGAAGGCTATAATTTTTACTCAATAATTTTCGGCTTGGTTTGGACAATTTTTACAATAAGTTCCAAAAGAGTGTTATCTTGTGCTTGTCCTACAATTCGATAAGTTCTACAAGGTAAAGCTTTTTGTGTCACTTTTGCTAAAAATCAACATCGCCATTCCAAAAATAGGTTTTTAGATAGTCTATTGTATATGTTTGATTATCAATATTTTTTGGAGACTATTACACTTTTTAGATCGAATATCTTTCAATGTGCGGCAATTTGGAAAATAACAAAAAGAGACTTCTTTTCCTTGAAAAATGATAAAATAACAATACCCATTGATAGCCCAATGAGATAGATTCCTAATCTTCTTAAAAAAACTCATTTTATTGTAAAATATTTAAAATCAATGATTTATAATTTTCTATTTTTTTCGATTTTTGTTCATCTATAAAATCAATTATAATTTCAGAATACTTTTTCAGGCAAAAGAGAGGTATTTTCTCAGCCCACTCAATAAAAACACCAATGCCCCAGAGTAAAAATAATCTTCAATGCCTATTTCCCACGCTTCTTGTTCATTATCAATACGATACAAATCAAAATGAAAAATTTTAACTTTCTCATTTTGGTATTCATTTATTATGGAAAAAGTAGGACTTGTTGTTGTTTCAGTAATGCCTAAGGCTTTTTGCAAGTGCTTTGGTAAGAGTGGTTTTTCCCATTCCCATTTTTCCTTGTAAAAAGAACTATTTTTATGCTTTTAACATTGGTAGAATATCTACCGCAATATTATTAATTTTATCTAATGAATATTCCATTTTTGTAAAAAGAAAAAGTCAAAAATAGTTTTTATGAAAAATTTAATCATTAAAATATTAAAAATTCATTTTTTTATTTTTTTACTTTTTGCCTAATTTTTTTATTTACTTATGAAAAATATATTTTATTACTTTTTGCTTTTCAAAATTATCAATTAAAGCACAAGACTTTGTTGATAATTCCCTTTATTTGGAGTGAAAGGAGGGTATAATTATGCAAATTTACAAGGCTCACCAGCAGAAAATACTTCTTTTTCAGCCATTCATTCTTTATATGTAGGAGGCTTTTTAGAAATTCCTCTTGGAACAATATTTTTCTGTTCAACCAGAACCATTTTTCAAGACAAGGCGCAAAATGGCAAACTACTTCTACCTAATGGCGGAACTTATACAACCAAAATGAGAATGGATTATATAAATATTCCTGTTTTTGCGAATTTGAAAATTACTGAAAAATTTACTTTTCAAATAGCTCCCCAAGTAGGGTTTTTAGTAACTCCACCAGATATTTGGTCTGAAACACCAATTTTTAATGGAAAAACAATAGAGAAAAAGGTGCTTTTTTTCTTCTTTTTACTTTTGCTCTTGCCTTTGGAGGAAAAATATTCTTTTGTCAGAAAAATATTTTATAGATTTGCATTATACAACCTCACTAACAAATGTATTTAATAAAGATAATGAAGCTTTGCAAAATATAAATATTGAGAGCCAAATTATTTTAGGCATTCATATTTCTGTAGGGAGTAGGTTATATTTTTTTAGAAAATTATCGAATTTCAGCAAAAGTATCTCCTTGACGAATATCTCCTGTTTCATATCCTTTCATAAACCATTTTTCGTTGTTCAGAGGTTCCGTGAGTAAATGAATCGGGCTCTATATAGCCTTGCATACGTTTTTGTATAGCATCATCACCTACAGCGTGGGCAGCGCTTATAGCTCGTCAATATCATCTGCATCTAAATATATATTATGATGCGCCCATACTCCTGCATAAAAATCTGCTTGAAGTTCTTGAGCTACAGAGAGTTTATTGGCATATGCTTTACTTTTTCCTTGTTGGGCTTTGCTTACTTTTTTGAGAAGTACCTAAAAGAGTTTGAATATGGTGTCCTACTTCATGAGCCATAACGTAAGCAATGGCAAAGTCTCCACCTTTTGCTCCAAAACGAGTACGAAGCTCTTCAAAGAAACTCATATCCATATACAATTTATGATCAGCAGGACAACAAAAGGTCCTGTTGCTGATGTAGCGTTTCCGCATCCTGAACTTACAGTGCTTGTAAAAGAACCAATTTAGGTTTTTCATAAGAGCCTAACCGTTTTGAGAGAATATCCCAAACATCTTCAGTATCAGCCAAGACTGTGGCTACAAATTCGCCTATCTGTTCAGCAGTGAGTTCCTGCGTATTTGTTGTTTGAGTTTGTTCTGTTTGGTTAAATTGTTCTAAAACAGGGGCTATCATTTGTCCTGTTTCTCCACCAAAATACTGTAATAAAAGAATTACAATACCCAAAATACCTCCTCCAGCAATTAATTTTTACCAGAGCCTGACCCTCTTCGGTCTTCGACATTATTACTTTGTCTTCTTCCTTCCCATTGCATAATATTTCTGGGGCAAATATACAAAAATATTTACTTCCATTTTTCATTTTCATTTACTAAAAATAAAAATTTAAATATAAAGAATTAGATGTAGGAGAATATTTGTTAAAAAGATTAAAATGCTTTTTAGGGAGAGTTTTTGGTGGTAGTAAAAACAAAAACCACTCCTAAGAGTGGTTTTTCGAATCATATTTAAAAACAGAAACAAATTAGAATTATTTTTCTTTTTAGCTCCACCTTTTTCTGCTTTTTGCTGCATCTTGTGCTGCTTTTGAGGGCTGCACGAGAAATTCTAACTTGGCAAACAACAGTATTCTCTAGGGATGCATTATTTTTATAATTTTTGTTCAAGTTTAGTTACATAAAAACGATTTCCCATTTCCATCCAAGAAATATCCACAGGGACAAAATCTGGTAAATTAGCAGGAAGCGCTTTTTATTTTCAACTTACGGTTAACAACACGAAGAGAACCACCATGCTATAATACCAGGAGAAGTTCCTTCTATACGAATAGGCACTTCAATAGTGATTTCTTTATCATCGTGTAGTTGATAAAAAGTCAATGTGTAGAATTTTATCAGTAACGGGGTCAAACTGAATGTCTTGAAGGATAGCATTGTGATGTTTTTCCTCCAAGTTCAATCGTTGCAGTGTAAACGCTAGAGTGTACACTAATTTTGAAAATGCTAATGCGTCAGCTGAAAAGTGTACTGCGTTATCTCCTCCGTATAACACGCAAGGTACCTGTCCAGCATTACGAAGGGCTTTGCTTGCAGCTTTCCTACGCTTTCTCTTTGAGATCCCTACGATTGTAATTGATTGCATATATAAAAATTAATTATTTACTATTTTTAATTATTTAGTTACATTAAAAATTTTGAACTAATAGATTGATTTTCATGTACCGAATGCATAACTTGTGCAAAAAGCTCAGCACAACTAAGTACTTTTTATTTTTGACATTTCTTCTTTTTAGAGGGATAGAGTCTGTTACTATAAGCTCCTCAAGCTCGGAGGAAGCAATGCGGTCATATGCTCCACCACTCAAAATTGGGTGAGTACAAATAGCTCTAACACTCAAAGCTCCTTTTATCTTTTCATTATTTCTGCAGCTTTTTACCAATGTACCAGCTGTATCTACCATATCATCAACTAAGATAACATTTTTCCTTCAACCTCTCCGATGAGTTCCATTTTTCAATTACATTTCGCTCGCTGTTTGTAACAAATAACTACATCAGAATTTAAGAATTTAGAATATGAATAAGCTCTTTTAGAACCTCCCATATCAGGAGAAGCAACGCACAGATTATCCAATTTTAAAGACTGAAATGTAAGGCAGAAAAATAGTTGAAGCGTAAAGATGATCAACAGGTTTTTTTCAAAAATCCTTGAATTTGGTCAGCGTGCAAATCCATTGTAATAATCCTTGTAGCACCAGCGGTTTCTAAAAGATTGGCAACTAATTTAGCTGCAATAGGTACACGAGGTTTATCTTTTTCGGTCTTGCTTTTGCCCATCCAAAATACGGAAGAACTGCAGTTATGTGTTTAGCAGAAGCTCTTTTTGCAGCGTCAAGCATTAAAAGCATTTTCCATAAGATGCTCCAGAGCCAGGGTGTGTTGAGCCAATAATGAAAAACACGAGATCCGCGTACAGATTCTTCAAAAGATGGTTGAAACTCTCCATCACTAAATCGTGAAAGAGAACATTTCCCTAATTCTATGCCGTAAGCAGTTGCGATTCTCTGCTAATCCGACACTTTGGGTACAAGCAAAAATTTTAGCGCTTGGTACTAAGTCCATAAGATAAAATGATTAAGAACTATAAAATATTTCTAAATTGCACAAATGCGGTGCAAAGTTAAAAATAAATAATGGGATTAAAAATTTTTAAATATTTTTGCAGATTAAAAATAATTGTACTTTTGCACCCGTTAAAAGCCTGAGTGGCGGAATGGTAGACGCGCACGACTCAAACTCGTGTTCTTCGAGTGAGGGTTCGATTCCCTCCTCAGGTACTAAAAGGAAATTCTTAATATAAAGAGTTTCTTTTTGTTATAAAAATATTGAAAAAAATCTTTGTCTCCCTACAAAAACGCAGTACTTTTTGCATCTTCATTTTTAACTCCATTTTTATGTTGATTAGATATTGTGCTATTATTTTTGGTTGCTTAGCATTAGGCGAATTAATAGTCTATCTTACAGGTATTCATTTTCCTTCAAGTATTATCAGAATGCTTATTCTTACTCTACATTTAGGTTGGATAAAATTACACTGGGTTAAGGCTATTTCTGATTTACTAATTTCTAATTTAGGTTTGTTTTTTTGTTCCTCCAAGTGTTGCTATTTTTAGCTTATTTTTGATTTAATAGCTTCTAATTTTTGGTCAATAAGTATTGCTATTGTACTTAGTACTTTTATAGTGATGGTAGTAACAGGGCATATTTATCAATTTTACGTAAAAACAAAAAAACATCAATGAAATCATTTTTAGAAAATCCATTAGTACTTTTAGGACTTACTTTTCATTGTTTATTATGGAGTACAAATGTTGCAAAAGCGCTATAAATCAGTGTTTTTAACCTGTTTTATTAGCTGTTTCTATACTGATTGGGTATTTATTAGTTTTCAATATTTCATATGACACCCATAAAGAAGCTGGAATTTATATAGAATTTTGGTTAAAAACCCTCTATTGTAGCTCTAGGAGTGCCTTTTGTATTTACAACTGTCAAAGATAAAAACAATTGATTCCGTTGATTGTTTCAGAGTTTATAGGAAGTTTGATAGGAATTATTTCTGTAACTTATATAGTCAAAATGTTTGGAGCAAGTAATGAAATTCTTAAATCTCTGGCTCCTAAGTCTCGTAACTACTCCAATAGCTCTTGAAATATCCAATACACTAGGGCGGGATAAGTTCTTTAACCGTTGCAGCTGTAATCGTTACAGGAATTTTAGGCGCTATTTTTAGGTTTTCAAGGTTTTGCAATTTTCTCAGGTAAAAAGTCCAATGGGGCGAGGTATCTCATTAGGAACAGCTTCTCATGCTTTGGGTATTATGGCGCTTAATCTTAGTGAAAAACACGCTATTTATGCAAGTTTGGGTATGATTTTTAATGGAGTATTTACTGCTATTTTAGCTCCTATTATTATGCCTTTGAGATACGATAAAAATCCTTAAATATATTTAAGGATTTTTTATGTTATTTTTCATTGTTTAATATTTCACTGATTTGCTCTGCTTCTTTTTGTTTTACTTTGTCAATACGATGTGTAATACTCTGATTTTCATCAATAATAAAAGTAGTACGTAAGATACCTTGATATTCTTTTTCCCATAAATTTTTATTTTCCCCACACTCCAAAAATATTACAAATGTCTTCATCAGATAGTAAGAAGAAAGGAAAATTATCAGAAAAATTCAGCTGTTTTTCTACAGAATCTGCACTGATGCCAAGTAGTTCAAAACCAATAGCTTTTAGAGTGGAATAACCATCCTTAGTGAACAACTTTCAGCTTTGCAACCTGGTGTATTTGCTTTTGGATAAAAAGAAAATAATTACTCCTTTATAATCAGAAAATTTTATTGTTTCTCCAAATTGATTTTTAGTAGAAAAATCAGGAACGATATCATTTTACATTCAGCATTTTATATATATTATCCAATATGTTCAGAATTATTAGGTTTTCTTTCTGAGTTACTATCTTTACTATCACGAGTGTTTTTGTACAGCAATAGCTCCAAATAAAGCTAAAATAAAAGAAAATGCATAGAACCCTTTTTCACTGGGTAATAAAGTTTCTGCATTCCATAAGCCTACAATTAATAATAGTATGGATAAAATAGTTGAAAACCAGCTAATTCCTGTAATAAACATCAGTTACAGGAATCTCTTCCAAACGATCTCGAACACTTTTGAACAGAAACTACAGAGAAAAAGTCCATACATCACATGGTAAAATAATAGCCTTTTTCACTTAAAAGCATTTCTGCTCGCCAAAGTCCTATTAGATACCCTATCATTCCTGTTCCAAAGGGCAATTAAAGAAGCAGCAATAAAGCTCCAGATGGTTTTATTCATAATTATAAAAATTTTTAAATTTGAGCAAAGTTAATTTTAATAAATAAAACAATATTATCCTATAATTTTCTAAATGGAAGTCTATTTTTAGGTTTTTATTGAAGGTTGGTTTGCATCTTCTGGATTACGATAACCAGTAGCAACAGCAAAAAGTGTGTGATATTGATTTAGGTTGAGAATTTTATTATATTCTTGGTTGTCAATACCTTCCATAGGTGTTGAGTCTATACCCATTGATGCACAAGCTGTTAAGAAATATCCCAAAGAAATATAAACTTGTTTTGAAAGCCAATTTTTACAGTTTCTACTCCACGAGTTTTCATAGTTTTGTTATAAAAATCAATAGTAGTTTCAGTAATGTAATTAGACATTTGACTCTCAAATAATTCAATATCATCAATTACAGAGAAAATAACTAAGTGGCTGGCTTGTTTTACACGTTCTTCATTCATAAAAGAAACTTTTGCTAATGCATTTTTTGTATCTTGATTATCAATGAAATAAAAACTTTCCAAGGTTGACAATTGATAGAAGATGGCAAGACGTAAAAATTTCTTTAAGTTCTTGTATTTTTATCTTCGCTTATTTTTCATTTCCTGTATGATTTCGTTGTATAACGATTTTTGCAAGTTCTAAAATTCATATTATGGTAAAGATAAGAATTTATTTATAAATAAATAAAAATTATTCAAAAATATAATTATATGCTTTTAAAAACGTTAATGATAATGAAATTAAAGTTATTTTTTTATTAATTGTAAATATTTGAGTGTTAAAAAACTTGACTTTCAATGTTTTTCTTATTTATATTTGTACTAAATAATAATGAAGAATTCGTTATGAAGAAAATTTTATTCTGTACAATAGCACTTTTTGGGTTATTAAAAATGTCTTATAGTGGGGGCATAAAAAGAAAGATTGTTCAGATATTGTATTTAGATCTGTAATGGCAGAGGAAGAAGTGGGAGATGAATGTTACGATTCTGAAACTTATAATGCAAAGTACTATATGTATAAAAGTTGGTGTTAGCAAGGACAAATGTAACTAATTAAAAACGAGGTATAAAAATTTATGACTCGTTTCTAAAAATTATTAAAAATGAAATTATTATATTTACTACTATTATCCTCTTTTTCTGTATTTTCTCAAAATTATAGAATTACTTATGGAAAAACAACAGGGCTAACCCAAGAAAAAATAGATAGCTAAAAGACCCTTTTGTAAGAAAGAACTTACAAAACGATATGAATAATACAAAAATATCTAAAAATACGAGCTTTTAACCAATGATACCATTGCATATTTTTCTTCTTTAAAAATCTTCGTCCAGAAGGGGTAATAGATTGAACTGGGAATAGTTCTTATTATTATACAAAAAGTAAAGTAATACAAGAATCAGAAGTACAAGGCAAAACGATATTTGTAGAATATCCTTCACATCGTATAAAATGGGAAATAACAGATGAAACTCTATCAATACAAGGCTATACTAGCTAGTAAAGCTGTTGGTAACTATCAGTATTATAGTCATATAAGAAAAATGCAAATGTATGAAATATGGGAGGCTTGGTTTTGCCCAGATTTTCCGATAAGAGGAGGAGTTGCTAAACAATACGGACTGCCAGGGCTTATTTTTCTATCGGCAAACAAGGTCTCTAAAGATATGTTTGTTCTTGAGAAAAATAGAAAAACTACCTAATTCTCCTAAAAATAAAATTTCCTAAAATAAATAAAACTATCACCGAAGACGACTATGAAAAACTAATGTCTGAGGGAATTACAAGATAAAAATGTTAAAATTTCTATTCTTTTTCTCTTTTTATGCTTATTCTCAACGAGAATTAAAGAGGCTCTGTATCAGATAGTATAGCTCCGTTAGAAAATGCTAATATTTTTGGCAAAACCTATCATGGGAAAGGTGCTATTCTGTTTTGCTGTTTCGAGACAATAAAGGAGGTTTGTTTTAGATTTGAGAAAGAGGTGAATTATACAATTTCTGTTTCTTATATTGGTTATGCTCCTCAAAAATAGAAATTTCTTCAGAAAATACATTGAAAGAATATCATTTTAAGCTAAAAGCAATAGGTGAACAGCTTAAAGAAGTAGTTATTACACATAATTACACTCCTATTTCTGTGAAAACAAGATACTATTACTTATAAAATATCTGCTTTTTCGTTAGGGAATGAACGAAAAATGAAAGAAATTCTTGAAAAACTGTCAGGAGTGGAGGTCGATAAAAAGGTTCTGTCTTTGTAAATGGATAACGCAAAATGCTCGTAGAAGGAAATTATTTTTGGTGGAGGTAGCAAACTTGCTGTTGAAAATATTCCTGCTGATGCTTTGGATAAAATAGAAGTTATTGATAATTATAACGAGGTTGATTTTTTCTTAAAAGTTTCCATTTCTGAAGATTTAGCTATGAATGTAAAACTAAAAGAAGACAAAAAGAAGTTTGTTTTTGGAGATATTGAAGCAGGCTGTAGGTTATAGAAAGAGTTACCTTTTTGCATTCTTCTTTATTCTATTATAGCTCGGATTTAAATATTTCTACCATTGCAGATGCTAATAATTTGGGTAAATCTGTTTTTTTCTTTAGATGATTTGATACGTTTTCAAGGAGGAATTAGTGCTTTTTCGTCAAATAATGCTAAACCAAATACCAATTTATTGTCTTTTTCCTTAGAAAATAAAAGAGTTTTCTGAACACAAATCTAATTTTTAGCAGTAAATTATGGTTTTTCTTCTGTTAATAAGATGAATATTAGTGGTTTTGGCTTGTTTTCTAATATTTTTGCTAATCAGAAGCAACTTACAAATATAGAATATTTAACAAATTCTTATTTATTTGAAAAATCGTAGTTCAAATGAAGATAAAAAGATATTTTTAGGTATATTTAATATAAAATAGATTATAACCCCAATAAAAGATAATAAATGGTACTATAATGCTCAATGGAACGCTTCAATAATCATCTGAAAAACACTTTTATTGTCAGTTAATAATACCGAAAAATTCTACTTTTAAAACCTTTAAAGAAGCCGATAATATTTCGTTAAAACAATATATAGAATAGCATAAATCTTATACTGATAATCATATAACTACTTTTATGATTAATCATATTTATGATAAAAAAATCAATAGATAATCAATGGATAAATAATAAACCTTTTTACTCTCTTTTATTCCGCTAGAAAATGAAGATTTTTATCATTTAAAAACAAATTAAGAATCTGAATAATAATAAGTTAGATGTTCTTTTTAAATATTATTGGATTGTAAGTAAATTTCATCATCTTTATATTAATTTAGGTAGTAATTTTAGCTTTTTAATAGTTTGAAAATCAACGAAAAAAACAATTGTTGTCTGATCAGAAAGAAAAAGATTTGACACTTGCTAATTTTGGAAATAATTTAAAATATCAATTAACAGATGCTTTTTAGGAGTAGATTATCGTTTTATGATAGAAAAAGCTAATTACAAAAATTTTTCCTTATATGTTCATTATTATTCATTGAAAACAAGTCAATTATCTAATGTAAATGCATTTAATATTTCTATTTTAGAGCCAAGTTTGGACAGTAAATATGATTTTTAACAAATCAGAAGCTATAAATTTAAAATATTCGTTAAAAAAATAATTTTCCTACTGAAAATTTATTGATAAATAATTACTCATTAGATGATTATCAAACAATTTTTTAAAAGGGAATTCTTTGTTAAAAATGAGTCTTTTTCATTCATTTACAATATCTTACACTCGTTGGGGAAGACTTAGGGGAGTGAACATGAATACTTCTTTTACTTTTTGAAAAAGAAAAAGGAATTCGTAATACTTATATTTTCGAAGGCACAAATCGCTATGTTTTTTCCCGTATTGTTGGAAAATCCTGAAACTTCTTGGAATATTCGAACAAATATAGAACAAAAAGATTAATAAATTTAAATATAAAGTATATTTTAATGCTAATTGGTTTAACTACAAGCAGTTGATAAATTCTGTTTCTTCTGAAAAATACTAAAACTTCTCAAAAATATAGGGTGTAAGTTTTAGAACTTTTTAAGGAAAATCCAAATATAAATATATTTTATAATAAAGAATTTATTCAGTATAAAATATTGACTAATAGTAATTTACATTCTGATTCTTTCTCAGTCGGGCTGGATTATTCTTTTGGAATTCTTGGAGTATGAATGGGAATTATCAATATGCAAGAATAAATTATGAAAAATTCACAAAAAGATTTTTCATATGTTAAATCTTTTCGTTGATTTCCAGAAGAAAAACAATCCTTTTTGGGTATAACTTACTCATTAATAATTTATTAGACATACAAACACAAGAAAATAATTCTTTTTCAGATATTCAGATTACTGAGAAAATAAAAATACATTTTACCTAGAACTTTTTGTTTTCAGTGCGTTATAAAATTATGAGCTAATCATTTGAGTTATTTTCTATAAATTCTTCAACGGATAGTTGTTCTGGTCGTTTGTCAAAAATGGAAGATTTTTAATTCATCTGTCTAACAAGAATGATTTCAAGCTGTTACGTAATGTTTTTCGACGTTGTCCAAAGGCATTTTTTAACTATTGAAAGAATAATTTTTCATCGCAGGAAGCGTAAAATTTTCTTTACGTTGTAGTCGAAGTACGCCACTTTTTACTTTTTGGTGGAGGATTGAATACGCTTTCAGAGACAGAAAAAAAGATATTCTGCCTCGTAGAAAGCTTGAGTTAGTACAGAAAGAATTCCATAGGTTTTAGAGCCAGGTTTTTCACAAATTCGTTCAGCAACTTCTTTTTGAAACATACCTGAAAAATTCAGGAACAAACTCTCTGATTTCTAATAATTTAAATATAATTTGAGAAGAAATATTATAAGGAAAATTACCTATAATAGCAAAGGGTTTATTTGAGAAAAATGAACAATATCGTATTTTTAAAAAATCTCCCTGAAATAATGTGTTTTTCAAGTTTAGGAAAATGAGATTCAAGGTATATATAGATTCCTTATCTATTTCTATTACAAAAAGTTTCAATATCTTTTTGTAGTAAAAATTGAGTTAGAACACCCATTCCTGGGCCTATTTCTAATATTTTTCATAGCCAATTAAAGATAAAGTATCAGCTATTCGTTTAGCAATATTAAGGTCTGTTAGGAAATGTTGTCCTAAGTGTTTTTAGCTTTAACTATTCATTTTTATTTTTAAAATACTTTTTATATCAGTTATTTATGAAGGATAATTTAAATTTTCATCTGTTAAATGATAAAGAACTTTTCTAAATATTTTTCGACTCATATTTTTGCCATAGGAAGATTGTTGTTGTAAAAATTACCAGATTCTAAGGCAGATGCGCCAGGAATTTCCTCCTTCAAAATTTGTCATATATTCGAATAAATCTGTTATGAGAGGTAATGATGTCTTTAGAAGTGTAGTCTCCAGCTAAAATAAGATAATTACCTGTCATACAGCCCATTGGTCCCTCAATAAATAATTTTATCTTTCCAGTCACTATTTCGTAGCCAAGTGGCGGCAAGGTGTTCTATAGTGTGTATTTCTGCACTACCTAAAACAGGTCTCTATAAGGAAGTTTCATACGAATATCAAAAGAAGTAATAACTTCATTACCAACAACATCTCGTCGAGAAAGGTAGATTCCTCTTTGAAGTTTAAGATGGTCAATACAAAAAAGCTAATATTTTTTTCCATAACATTATTTTTGATGGCAAAATTACTCTTTTTCTTTAAAAAGTGCTAAAAAATAGATTTCTTCAAAAAATAATATTACTTTTTGCGTTTAAAAATCTTATATGAAAAATTCTCTTTTATTTCTTTTATTAATAGCTTTATAAGCCTTTCATATGTGAAAAAGTATATTACCTGAAAGTCAGGTTAATAATAGTCTTACAATATCAGAAGGACGGCTGATTGCTTTCCTGAAAAATAGTACTAAAAGTAGTAAAAATATAGATAAAGAATCTTATAAGGCTTTAAAAAATTATATTTATAAAAATATGGTCCAGCAACAACAGAACTTCTTATTCTCTCTATAAAAGAAGGAAATGTTCGAATAAATAATAACCAAATGAATAATAATGTATCTTGGCTGGTTGAAATAGAGAAGTTGCCCTAAACCTTTTGCTTTAGCTTATTTATGATGGTAAGAATAAGCCAATGATAGAGTTAAATTCTGATAACTATGTAAAAATTTTAGAAAAATATTTTAAAGATTTTTCACGTTAATAAAATTCCAAATTTTATTTTTCACATATTAAAAATATACTTATCTTTGCCCGATGAATACAAAACTATACATATATTAGCTTTAGGTTTTTGTACTTTTATTATTTTCTTCTTGTGGAGAATATCAAAAAGCCTTAAAAATCAGACGATAGTACAGTAAAAGATATCAATTAGCTGAAAAACTCTATAAAGAGAAAGACTACTCTCGTCGCAGAAAGATTATTCGAGACAAATTGTGCCTGAGATATTTAGGAGAAACCACAAGGTGAGCGAATTGTTTTATGTATGCAGATGCTTTTATCAGCGAAAAATATAATTTGGCAGCATATCAATTTGAGAAATTTTTGAAAAATTATCCTAAAAAGTCAAAAAGCAGAGGAGGCAATGTTTCTTGAAGGAAGTGTTATTTTCTTTGATTCTCCAAAAATATAGTTTAACACAAACAGAAACTTATAAAGCGTTAGATAAGTTGCACCTTTCATAGATCGTTATCCTAATTCTGAATATATGAGAGAGGCAAACAATATGGTTCTTGAATTACTGACAAAGCTTCAACAAAAAGTTTTGAGATAGCAAAAGGATATGATAAAAATACGAGATTACCAAGCTTCTATAAAAGCATTTGATAACTTTTTAGTAGAAAATCCTGGGTTCTGTTTTTAGAGAAGAAGCGATGTATTATCGATTGCACTCAGCTTATGAATTAGCAAAAATAGTGTGAAAAAGTGAAAGAAAAAACACGTTTTCAAGATGCTAAATCTTTTATATGAAAATTTTATAAAAACTTTCCCAGATCTCACAATACAAAAAATAAAGCAGAAAAATATATAACGATATTAATAAGAAAATAAGCGAATTATAATTATGCTAAATTTAAAAAGAGATAGTGCTCTCAAAGTACTATTACTTATGATAAAAATAAAAATAGACGCACAAACAGGAAATATCTACGAAAGCAATTTCATCATAGCAAAAAGAGCTTCAAATTAACTCTGAAATCAAACACGAAATTGGTTGATAAATGGAAGAATTTGCGATTAACAATGATAACTGGAAGAGGTTTTTGAAAAACAAAGAGCAAATAGAAGTATCTAAGTTTTATGAAAAACTACCTCAAACCTCACGCAATTGCAGTAAAAGAATGGCTTGCTGGGAAGTCTATTATGAAGAAAAATAATAAACTAATGCCTTCTACTTAAAGGGAAAAATATTAATAGGAGTTTCAGGCGGAATAGCTGCTTACAAAATTCCCTCAACTTATACGCTTGCTTGTTAAAGAACAGGCAAGTCGTTAAAGTCATTATAACGGAGAGTGCTAAAAACTTTGTTACGCCTCTTACACTTTCAGTAGTTTCAAAAATAAAGTTTTTGAAGGGTTTTATCTCGTCTGATAAATGAATGGAATAGCCATGTAGATTTAGCTCTTTGGGCAGATGTAATCTTATTGCTCCTGCTACAATGAATACTATAGCCAAAATGGCAACAGGAATATGTGATAATTTGCTTTTTGGCAACTTATTTCTCGCCAAATGCCCTGTGCTCCTGCGATGGATTTGGATATGTATAAACATACAGCTAATCAGACGAATATAAATACATTAATTTCTTTTGGTAATCATCTTATTCCTAGTGGTTTTGGGAGAGCTAGCTAGTGGACTCACTGGAGAGGGAAGAATGGCAGAACCAGAGGAAATTAAAAATATATTAGAAGATTTTTCTTTGATAAAAAGGATAGCTTTGAAGGTAAAAATATACTTATCACAGCAGGTCCAATATATGAGAATATTGACCCTGTGCGTTTTTATAGGAAATTTTTCTTCAGGGAAAATGGGAATAGCAATAGCTAATGTAGCTGCCCAAATGGGTGCGGAAGTAGTTTTAGTTTTGGGACCAACAAAAGAAAAAATATTCATAAAGGAGTAAAAGTAATTTCTGTATTATGCAGAAGAAATGTATGCGTCTGTACATCAGTATTTTGATGATGTAGATGTAGCTATTTTTATCAGCTGCTGTTGCTGATTATACCCTGAAAGAAAAGGCAACTCAAAAGATTAAGAAGAAAGAAGATACATTCTCTTTAGAGTTAGTTAAAAACAAAGATATTTTTAGCATCTTTGGGAGCAATAAAAACATCAAAAATTGATAGGTTTTTGCTTTTAGAAACTGAAAATGAAATTGAAAAATGCAAAAACATAAAATTCAGAAGAAAAATTTAGATGCAATAGTGCTTAATTCGTTGAATGACAAAGGGCAGGTTTTGGGACAGATACAAATAAAATTACTTTTATTACTTCTGATTTTTATGAAATAAAAATTTGAATTGAAGTCTAAAACAGAAGTAGCTTTTGATATTTTAGAACAAATAGAAAAATGCTTTAAAAAGTAAAAATGATTGATTTTTAGTTAATTTTTGATAAATATCCAGAGGTTATAGCAACAGTTATCACTTTTAATTGTTTTTGCTGTAATCCGTTATTTTTAGATTCTATATATAGAAATTTGAGGAAAATCTAGCTTTTTCTCAGGTCGGACAAACTTAGTTAAACGTTATATTGATTTTTAATTTATGTTTTAGGAGCAATAGCGCTTATTACGATTTGGGGAGTAAAAAGACCAATTATTTTTAGTTATTTCATCAGTTTTAACGGTGATAGGGGTGGCTTTCTTTGCTCAGTGGTCAATTTTAAGTAATATTACGGCAGGAATTATAGTTTTTTCTTTTCCTTTTAAAATAGGAGATAAGATAAGAATATTGGATAAGGAATGCCCAATTGAGGCAGAAATATTGATATCAAATCATTTTATACTCTGTTAAGAACCCTCAGAAGGAGAGTTAATTTCTTTTCCGAATAATCTATTATTACAAAAGGAATAGTTATTGTTTCGGATTCTAAAGATAAAATTAAGAATACAGATTTTTACATATAACACACAACTATATTTTTTTAATTTTTATAAATAAAATTATAAAAATTATGAAAAAAATAAATATATAAATAGAGAACTCAGTTGGCTGACATTCAATGAGAGGGTTTTGCAAAGAAGCGAATGATTTAAGAGTACCATCCACTTGACCGATTACGTTTTTGTGGGTATTTTTCCAATAATTTAGATGAGTTTTTAAAGTTCGCTATGCAACCATTAAAAGAATAGCAGATTCTGGTGAAGATAACTACCAAGTATTTGGGTTCAATTCAACAGAACTTTTAGAGACAATAACTGATAAAGTGATTGAATCTCAGAAAGAAAGTCTCACGTATTTTTAGATGCTATTTTGAACAGCTCAAAGAAGAAAATATTTTTATTATTAATGAAAAAGAAATTCTTCCAGAGCATATTGATTATATAAAAACAATACTTTATAGATAAGATACAGCCTACTCTTTTTACAATAATTCTTAATGACCTTTGATGCCCTTCCCAGCCTTAAGGATGATGATAGCTTTATTTGGCTATGAAAATGATTCTTCGGCAAGAGGAGAAAAACATAATGAAATTCATAAGTTTTTCTCATCAATGGCATATAAAGAAAAAGATACAATATGCACTTATTGAAATTCCTAAAAACATTAGACAGATTTATTCAATTACCTACTATAAATAATAATATTTATATTATTCTGATAGATGATGTTATTCGGTTTTGTTTGCCAAAATTATTTTTCTATTTTTAATTATGAATATATTTCGGCAAATATGATAAAAATTACTCGTGATGCCGAATTAGATATTGACCCCTGATTTAGGAAAAAGTTTTATTCAAAAATATCAAATAGTGTAGCAAGTAGTAGAGATGGGCAACCCGTGAGGTTTGTTTATGATGCTGAAATAGAAAGATACGCTTCTTTTTTTCCAATGAAAAGAATGAATATTCACTCAACTGATAGTATTATTCCAGGGGGCGTTATCATAATCGAAGAGATTATATGTCATTTCCTAATTTGGGTAGGAAGGATCTCCAATATCAGCCTGTAGAACCTTTACCTATACAGAATTTTAGTTTTTGAAGGAAGTATTCTTAAACAAATAGCTCAACAAAGATTATTTACAATATACTCCATATCATTCGTTTTTCATATATCATTCTGTTTTTTTAAGAGAAGCTGCTCTTTGACCCAAAAAGTTAAGTCTATAAAAATAACTATTTATCGATTAGCAAAAATTCTCAAATTGTAAATTCTCTATCAATGCTGTTAAAAACGGTAAAAAGTTACAGTACAGATAGAACTACAAGGTTTGATGAAGCTGCCAATATTGAATATGCAGAACAACTTCAAGCAGAAGGAGTACAGCTTTATCTTTGTATTCGAGGACTGAAAGTTCATAGCAAAATTTGTGTTATTGAACGGGAAGAGGGACAAAATATCAAGTATTATGGTTTCATCAGTACAGGGAATTTTAATGAAACAACAGCTAAAAATATATACAGACTATACTCTTTTCACTGCACATCAGGAAATTTTAGAGGAGGTAAATAGAGTATTTGATGAAACTCCTTATCGTATTCATCATTATAATCATTTGTTGGTATCTCCACACTATACAAAAAGTCTCTTTTTCTAAAATTAATTGATAAAGAAATAGAAAATGCTAAAATAGGTAAAAATCTTTCATTAAACTGAAAATGAATGGAATAACCAATAAAGAAATGATAGATAAACCTATGAGGCAAGTTGCTGCAGGTGTGAAAATACAAATGATAGTAAGAGGAGTCTGTTGTCTTATTCCTCAAATAAAGGAGCTTAGTGAAAATATTGAAGTAATTAGTATCGTTGATAAATATCTTGAACATCCAAGGTTGTATATTTTTCTAATGATGGTAACCCTCAATATTATATTTCTTCTGCAGATTGGATGTCTCGAAACCTCAATAACTGTGTAGAAGTGAGTTGCCTCTATTTATGATGAGAATATAAAGAAACAACTTTGGGATACATTTCATATAGCTTGGAGTGATAACGTTAAAGCTTAGGTTAATAACTGAAAAATCAGGATAATATATACAGACCTCAACAAGATGAAAAATACGTTCACAAGAGGCTATTTATGAATATTATTCAAATAAAATTGAAAATTAATTTCATAGAAGACAAAGTGTCAGTTTATATTTAGGCATCATTTTTGTTATTTCATAATATCTAATAATTAAAAATGGAGATAAGTAAAATTCCTCTAATAAAACACACAGATTCAGGAAATTTTTTTCCTAATGGCAGGACCTTTGTGCTATTGAAGGTGAAGATATGGCTCTTCGGATAGCTGAAAAATTGTCAAAAATAACAGATAGATTTTTCAATTCCTTATATATTTAAAGGAAGTTTTAAGAAAGCCAATCGTAGCCGAATAGATTCTTTTACAGGAATAGGAGATGAAAAAGCATTAAAAAAATTCTAAAAAGTATCGCAAACATTTGCTATTCCTACAGTAACAGATATTCACGAAATAACTGATGCTGAAATGGCTGCTCAGTATGTAGATGTATTACAAAATACCCGCTTTCTTGGTTCGTCAAACAGATTTGGTCGTAGCAGCAGCTAAAACAGGAAAAAGTTGTGAATTTGAAAAAGGACAGTTTATGAGTCCTGAGAGTGAAACACGCTGTACAAAAAGTATTAGACTCTGGGAATGAGCAAGCTATCATTACAGATAGAGGAACAATGTTTGGCTATCAAGATATGATAGTGGATTTTCGAGGTATTCCAACGATGAAAGCCTACGCCCCAGTAGTGTTAGATGTAACGCATTCTTTACAACAACCCAACCAAACAAGTGGCGTGACAGGAGGAAGACCTGAAATGATAGAAACCATAGCGCGTGCAGGAGTAGTCAATAATGTTGATGGTATTTTTATCGAAACCCACTTTGACCCTGCTACTATGTTAAAAGTGATGGTGCTAATATGTTGCATTTAGATTTATTAGAAGGACTTATGCAAAGACTTGTAACCATCAGACAAACAATCAATTTATTTTTAAAAATTAGTTAACAATGTGTAATCAAGAAGTAGAAAAATTTTTACGAAAAAAATTAAAGAATGAACTTTATAAATACTACTATTTTCCCCACAGAATATTTGTATAAATTTATATTGCCTTCCAATGAAGAAAAAGCAAAACAATTATATCAAGTATTTGAAGGAAAGATGCTAAAATAACAGAAAAAGAATCTTCAAAAGGCAAGTTTACGAGGTTATTCCGTGCGAATAATGCTACAAACTCCTGATGATGTTATTCATTTTTATAAGAAAGCAGGAGAAATAGAGGAATAGTATCTTTTATAGCATCATTTTTTAAAAAGTAATTAATTTACCTAAATAATTATAAGATGGATAAAAATCAATTTTTAACAGAAGCACAAGAACAAATAAGTGCATTGACAGAAAAATTAATACCTTTAACTGGAGAATTGGACTCTAAAACAGGAGATCTAAAAGAAAAGCACAAGAGCAATTAAATAAACTTTTGAAACAAAATCTGAGCTTACAGATAAGTTTGAATCGCTTAAAAATATTTTCAGAAGATAAGTTTGAAGAAGCTAAAAAGCATTTTCAGACATATCAAATTCTATTTCTGATAATCTCCAAAAAGGGTTAGATTCTTTGAAAAGGATTATTTTAGTTTAGGATAATCTATTTTAAATCAAGTAATTATATTGTGTAAACATTATAATTACTTGATTTTTATTTTTCAACAAATATAAAAAGTAGAATTAAAATTGATTATTAATATTGCAGTTTGAATTTTTACTAGCAAAAATACTTTTTAGATAAATGGATTGGCTTTTTATCGTTTATAGATTTTTCTCATAAAACCCCGTTGGATTTTACCCAGATGACCTTCTGATATATATTATTGTTTATGGAGGGTTTGTTTTAGTCTATAAAAAGTTGGTCTTACGCAATATTTACCTTTTTATTGCAAGTTGT